>LWDU01037580.1_pt1 | contig 93301 bp, 66 predicted proteins | sample 727161 | NCBI WGS metagenome assembly LWDU01 (sample SAMN04566230, study PRJNA314399) | hydrothermal vent metagenome | isolation source: deep sea hydrothermal plume seawater | place: Mexico: Gulf of California, Guaymas Basin | collected 2004-07-11 | reverse complement strand
CTTGGCAACGCCCTCACCGGCCGCAGTAACGGCCCCTTGCACCGTGACCGCCGTGGGAGAAGGAACCCCCAGGACCACTGCCCGCTGCTCTTCATCCAGCAGTTCCACCTTGATCTCCTCCCTGTTGGCGCGATTCAGCATCCATTGATTGCGATCCCCACGGTTCCCGCGGTTCCCGCGTTGAGCCGCTTCCATGCTGACCGTATAGTGCCCCGGTTCGAGGCCCTTGAATACCACCGAGCCTTTGGCATCGGTCTCTTCGCGCCCCCAGCCAGAGCCATTGAGGTTGATCTGTCGACCTTCAATCACACCCACGGCGTTGTGCAGCTCGACAGTCAGGGTGGCTCCTCGACGCAGGGTCAAGAGCGCTCCTTCACTGATCTCGCCTGCGGCCACATGCAAGGTCTGCTCCGAACTGCGGGCCCAGGAAGAATGGGTCGCAGAGAGAGTCACTTCCCCGGGATTGAGGCGCACCAAATTGAAGACCCCGTCCTCACCTGATTCCGTGCGCGCATCCTTGCCTCCCCCATGACGGCCCAATACCTGGGCACCTTGAATAGGCTTGCCACTGGGATCTCGCACAACGCCGACCATCTTGGATTCCCGGGGCAGGCGCAGAGCGACTTCCCCGTCATAGGGGACGACGATCTCCTGCTCATCTCCCGTACCAAACCCAAGACCCCGGGCCACCAGGACCCAGGCGCCGTCCTGAAGGCCTTCCAAATCGAAGCGTCCGGCCTTGGAGCGAAAACGGTCCTTGATCGGTTTGCGAGCGGTGTTGGAAAGGATGTTGTTCTCCGCCGGAGTGGCGACGATCTGAAAGCGAGGCACCGGGTTGCCCTCATCATCGAGCACCTGACCGGGAATGGTCTGACCTTCAGAGAGGATCATCACCAGACCCCGACGCCCCGGCTCCACATCGGCGGTCACCGCGCGCCAAACCGGAGGTGGATCGAGCAGACGCTCCCGCAGACTGGCCTCTGCCGGAGCCACATAACCGCGTTCGAAGGAGGTGGCCTCCAGGTGGCACTGCCCCTCGCCCAATCCGCTGAAGAAGAACTTGCCCTCAGCCCCCACCTTGATCTCGCCCATGATCGCTTCGTAGTCGAAGCCCATGAAATCGGTTTTTTGGCTCAGGCGCACCATGGCCCCACTTGCAGGAGACCCCTTGGGCCAGGCCACAGATCCCTCGACGGTCTGGCCTCGGTCCATTTGCAGCAGGAGGCTCGTACGGTTCTCACCCTCCCCCACCTCGCCCAGGGGAACGCGCAGTTCCAGGTAGCCATCGGCGCTGGCCAGCAACATCAGGTCCCCCGTTGGCACGCCCACCAACTCAAAAGTCCCGTCTCCCGTCTCGACCTGCTCATCGATTTTCTCGTTCATGAAGGGGTTGCGCTTGTTGGCCTGCTCCACAGTCAATGCCATCACCGATGCATGCGTGATCAGTTCCCCTTGAAAGTTCTTGATCTCGCCAGAAAGGGTCGCCCCACGACCAAAGTTGACCACCACCAATGTCACCTCGCCGGGTTCGGCCTTGATGCCTTTGACCTCCCCATTGGAAAAATCTGGATGGCGTGCCTCTACCAAGAATTTCTCGCCGGGATCCACCCCGCCGATCTCGAAGTGCACATCACGGGTACGAGTTCCCGCTCGCGACCCTCTGCCACCCCAATTGCGATCCTGACGCAACTCCACTGTGACCTTTTCGTGAAACTCCAAATCGCCGGCGGCGGCCCGAGGAGCAACCACCTCCACATCAAGACGACCACCAAGACTTGGCTTCAACAGCAGATCTGTGGTGTCTTCTAGACTGGTAGGGTCAATGACCTTGTGATTCTCGCTGAAGCAATAACGCGCTGCGATCCAAAGCCGCCCCTTGCGCGTGCCCTCCGCAAAGGCCACCCGAAAGTTCCCCTCCGTGTCCACCGGCGCTGCGTATTCATCGGGATGTCCCGCCAGGGTCTTGAACCGTCGGCCAGAAGCGATCACAAAGAGCTCTTCGTCGAGGGGAGTCCCCTCTGGAAACTCAACCTGGCCATACACAAAGTGCGAGGCCCGGGGCACCCGTGCGCCACGCACGACGCGCTGGGGCGCGGCCCTGCGAGCCTCGGCCCCACCTTCTGACTTGGCCACCAACTCGCGCAATGGCTGGTCCTGCGTGGGCCCGCTGGTCTCGCCCTCCAACTCCGCCACAGGGCTCCCGTCCGGAGTCGGGAGAACCGGAACAGCCGATCCCTCGCCCAAGGGCTGGGGTCCCTGGACTGGGTCCGTGCCCATGAAGAAGTAGCCCGCCGTCAGAAGAACGGCAAGGGGGATAGCGAGTAGGAGGAGAGAACGGGGGGATCGGGCCATGGAAGACCCCATTGTACGAAGCAGAAGGGCTCTTCTTTGCACTTTAGCTCAGGTGGTTGCTGGGGGCACCCTTTGCAACCTCACTGCGACTCGCCCGCATACCCCAGGGCCTCCAGCCAGGATTGTAACTGCGGCGTAACCTCCACCTGATTGGAGCCTCCCAGGGCCGCCATCCCGCGCAAGGCCAGATCCAGTTGCTCCGCCAGACGTGCACGATTTCCTCCGTCGTTGCCCGCCAGGTCCCGCTGCTCATGGGGATCGGATGCCAGATCGTAGAGTTCCTCTCTTCCGTCTCCAGCCCGAATCAACTTCCACCCGCCGGTGCGATAGGAGGTCAAGTCCGGCCCCCACATGTTGCCCTGGGCCAGCACTGGCCGGGGCTGGCTATCAGTGCCACCCATGAGCCCCACGAGACTGCGGCCCACAAAGGAGGACAGGGGGGCGAGGTCCGCCAACTCGCACAGGGTCGGGGCCAGATCCACATGGCGCACTGTATCACTGATGCGCTGGGCACCCTCCCCTGGCACCCGGATCATCAAGGGCACATGAGTCAATTCGTCGTACAGGGTGTGACCGTGTTCGAAACCCCCATGGTCCAGAAACTCTTCCCCGTGATCACCAGTAATCACCACGATCGAGTTCTGATCGAGGCCCCTCTCGCTCAAGCCATCGAGCAACCGCCCCACCTCCGCATCGGTGTAGGCAACTTCTCCGTTGTAGAGTGCCTCGGCCCGCCCAATCACCTCCGGATTCAAATCCAACTGCCCAGCGCGCAATGCCATCATGTGCTTGCGCGTACCAAAGACAAACGATTGGTTCTTTTGGTCACGGGGCTCGGCAAAGCGCCGCCGAAATGGTTGCGGCGGGTCATAGACCGCGTGGGGATCAAAATAGTGCACGAACAAGAGAAAGGGCTCGTCCCGTTCTCGATCGAGCCAGCTCAAGGCCGCTTGGGTGGTGGGTCCCGCCCGCCGCACCTCAATGTTGGTCTTGAAATGCACCGCATCCAAGCCGCCAAAGTCGCGGGTCACTCCAAAAGTCTTGTCGAGGAATGCCACATTGACAATCGCGTGGGTGTCGTAACCCGCCCGGGCAAAGGGCTGCACGAGAGTGCCCACATCCTGACCGAGGCCGTGCAGGCCCGCTTCCAGATTGCCCCCAGCTCCATGCTCCGCGGGGTGCACGCCACTCAAGATCGCCGCGCAGGAGGGCAAGGTCCAAGGGGCATGCGCATGACACTGATCAAAGGACACGGCGCCTTCGGCGAATTTGCCCAGGTACGGAGTCAAGCCAGCGGGCGCCTTGGGCCCCACCCGATCCGCGCGCAGGGTGTCAATCACGATAACCACCACATTTGGCCGGGCGGGTTGACCGCAACCCGCGAACAGGCTGAGGGTCAGGAAGATCGGAGAAAAAGGACGCATGTCAGTTGGATCGGGGAGATGACGGGGTGGGCATTCGCAGAGGCTGGCCCTGCCGGTAGCCTGCCAGTTGCTCTGATACGGCCGCGGCCGCTCGCCTGTTGGATGCGGCTCGGGCTTGGGAAAGGGCGCGCTCGGCAGCAGCAATGGCGGCGGCAAAGTCCCCCTGCTCAGCCAGGGCCGCCGCCCGCAGGGCCTCGGGCCGACCATCCGCAGGACCGCGCTGGGCCAGGAGTTGATCCGCCAGGGCCAGAGCCTGGGCCCCGTCCCTTTGGCTTGGGTCCCTGGCCGAAGCCAGCGTCAGCACACATCGTTGCACCAAATCGATCACCTGCTGCAGACCCCCTTCTTCAGCCAGAGCCAGGCCAACCACGCGCCCGGCGGCATGCGCCTCTCCCCCGTCCAAGAGCAACTTGCCCAGATTCGCCGCAGCCTTGCCATGGCGGGGTTCTTGCAGAAGCACCTGCTCAAGTGCGCTCCGTGCCTCAGGCAGCTGACCTTGACTCAAATGCACGAGAGCACGCTCATACAAACCGGCGGCCAATCCAGGCGCCAACTCCAGGGCAGCTTCAAACTCTTTTCCGGCCTGCTCGTAGCTTGCCGCACGAAAATAGGCGCGTCCCCGATCCAGGTGATAACGAACCCCAGGAACCCCAAGCTCGGGACCCGGCAAGAGCCCCAGCAAGAAGGGCGAGGCCAGGGCGATGACTGCCAGCGGCAAGACCCGGCGCCTTTCTCGCAGAGCCTCGATCAACCCCAAGACCCCGGCCGCTGCGGGCAGCGCCAAGAGCGCTACCAGGGGCACGCGATAACGGGCGGCCACAAAGAACGGCAGCAGAGCCAGAACCCAGGCCCCCATGGACCAGACAACCACAGTCAATCCCTGTCCCCTCCGCAGGAAAAACGCCAGGAGCGCCAATCCCAAGAGCATTGAAAAATCGACCGGTGCACTGAACAAAAGCGCGGAGTGGATGCGCTCGACCTCCACCTCCTTGTTGTGCCCCACTTCCCGGGGCCCAAGCAACAAGACGCCCTTGGCCACCGTGCGTCCCATGAACCCGAGAGGATCCCTGAGCACCTCACTCACCCCGCGGGAACGCAGAAGGGCATCCGCCTCCCCATGGGTCAAGCTGCGCCCCTCCTGCTGACCTAAGCGCAGCACCACTTCCGGCCAATCAAAGCAGGTTCGGTAACGCCCCAGCTCCTCCCCCAGGTCACTATTGATCAACCCGTTGGCAGCGGCCCGTTGGCCCAGGAACAAGTTGATGCCAAGCCCTGTGGTCATGGGAACCGCCTGATCGGCCGCGTAGATGTTGCGCACCAATGAGGGCAGGGGAAAAAGCAGCAGCCCCGCCAGCAACCAAAGTCCAAGGCGCCGACCAGCGCTGCGCCAGACCCAGAGCGCAACCGCAAGAGCCAGCAGCAGAGAATTCGGTCTGGTCAAGACCCCCAGGGCAAACAAGAGTCCGGCCCCCAGAGCCTCACGAGGCCGCGCAGGACCCTTGCCTTGGCCTACCGCCAGCAGCAAGCCCCCCAACAGCAGGGCAATCAGGAGCGCGGGCGCGTGCAACTCCCCTTCGAAATAGACCGGCGACCAGGCCAGGCCATAGAGTCCGGCCGCGAGCAGACCCAGGCGTGGTCCACGCAGGGCGCGCCCAAGGAAAAACAAGAGCCCCACGGAAAGCAGCCCCAAGAGATGCTGCACCAAGAGCGCGACACGCACACTGCCATCACCCAGGGCGTACAGCATGGCAAGGAACCAGGGATAACCTGGGGGTCGGTGCAGTGGTTCGTTGGTGATCTGAGCAGGGTCAAAGCCCTCGGGCCAACCTGGTTCAAGGCCGACCAGGTCCCGCGCATAGGCGTCATGCCAATGGGCGTCGATTGCTGGATAGTTCAAGTCCGGATCGGCGCCGCGCTCATTCCAATGGAGAGCCCTGGGAACGAGGGCGAGAAGCAGGACAAGAACCAGCCAGGTGCCCGCAGGCTTGCCGAAGATCATCTTTGAGCTCATGGCTCCTGGCCCTGCTCAAAAACCGTGCGCGAGCTGATCAGCCGATCGCCGTGACCGCTGGGCATATGAAAAGGCTTGCGCAACAGGTCAGCATCAACGCCCAGGCGCTCAAGGGGAGTCTGCAAGGTCAATTCAATCTTGGCGGGCTCTTCGCCAAGCAGGAAGCCAACCTCAATTCCGGCCAGGGGAAGGGCAAAAAAGGAAGTCGTCTCTCCATCCAATTCGCGGCCTCCCAATTGAATCTCGCGCAGACCCTCAAAGCGCGCGCTTCCCCAGGGGCCTCCACCCGCGAGGACTCCCCCTATGCGTACCCCGTCCCCTGTCTTGGTTCGGCTGGTCTCGACGAAACGCGGGGTGAAGGCCGCTTCGTCCCAAGTGACCTCAAACTCGCCAGCGCCCCGGCGCTTGACGGTTTCTCCGTCTTCGGACACCAGAACAATATTCTGACGTCGAGGAAATTCTTCGGAAGCAATGGGCAGCAGGAGCAACACGATGCTGCCTGACAGACAGACGATCCCAGCCCCTACTGCCAACTGAAGGGAACGGCCCGGAGACAAGCTGGTGAGGCCAACCAGGGCGGGCAGCCCCACTACCAAGAACAAAGCCATCGGCACCTGGGGGCCTCCGCTGCCATAGGCCGCAGCCAGGAAGTTCACCAGGGGCAGGACCAAGATCAGCGCTGGCCCCAACAGCCAGAAACTCGCCCCCTGCAAACCGGACGGCCCACGGCGCACGAGCGCCGCCCAGATGCCAAGAGTGCCAAAGGCCACCACGCCCAACAACCAGGCCCCCGCCCCCGGGGCGCCTATGGCCAAGGCACAGAGCAGGACACTCTGCCAAACGTGACACGCGCCCAGAGCTGATGCCAACCCAACCCTGCGCACGATTGGGAAGACCACGGCCCCGGTGAGCGCCAGCACGGCCGCAACGCTCACGAACCAGAACAAGAATGGCTGAGTGTGCCCAGGATCCCTCACGCCCGCAATCAACCCCATGATCCGCCCGGGCGCCATGGCTGCCAGCAGCAACAAGAACATCCAAAGGGGCCAGGCAAGTAAAGCGCCAGTCCACTTGCACTCTTGGTTTTCCTCGCGCTGCATATGTTGGTACAGACCAAGGACGGTCAAGAGCAATAGCAAGAAAGCCAGGACCTGCAAGGTCCCTGCACGCAACACAAAAAGAGTTCGGCTTCCAAGTGCAGTCCAGACCAGCTGGGACCCCGCGGGCTCGCCGAATTGCGCCTCCTGGGCCGCCACTAGACCCGCCAGAAATTGGTCCCCCTGATGCTGCAAGCTGGCCAGGGAAAGATGATCCAGATCATCGATCGGCGTGTGGTAGGCCTCGTGGCCCTCAATGAAGGCAAAGTTCAACCCAGGCAGCTGACGCTCAATGAACACGCTCAGGTCTGTGTCGTTCGGCATGCGCCGGTAGGCTTCCACGGAAAGGGAATCCGCGAAGGGTCGCTCGGTGTTCTCCGCATAGGCCCGCAGCAAATCCGAACTGCGGGGCCCGGTCTGAAACATGATCGAAGGGCCGCGGCAGCCCCGAGCCTCCACGTTGAGCACGCAAAGCACATCCCCCAGACGCGGATCCTGGGCCGCAAAGGCCTCAGCCCCACACAATCCGTCTTCTTCGGCGTCGGTAAACACCAGCAGCAGGCCGCGCTCCGGTTGCCCCCGGGCACAGAGTGCGCGGGCCGCTTCGATCACCAGCGCCACCCCGGACAGATCATCGGCCACCCCGGGCCCCGCAGCCACCGAGTCCGTGTGAGCCAAGAGCATGATCCAACCGGCATCCGGGTCCCTGCCCTCTATCTCTACGGTCCAATTGTGAACCGTTCCCGTGGCCCAGGTAGTGGCCAAGGAAAGTACCTGCTCCTCAGGCTGCCACCCCTTACGCAGTAACTCCGCCGCCAAATGGGTACGCACGCGTTCCGCCGCCAGGCTGCCCGAGGGGTGCGCGCCTTCTGATCCAAGCAGGTGCTCCAGGCTGCGCAGCGCACGACCGGCTGAGAACAGTTCCTTGTCTACCCGATGATCAAGGGGCCGCGGCAACTTGGCGAGGGCGCTGGTCAAGAGACCGCAGAAAACAACCACAGCCAAAAACACCACTGGGGGACCCCAGCCGTCCAGGTTGAGTGAGTTCGGTCTGTTATCTGCCCTTTCGGCCATGGACCCATGCTACCCAGCGGAGCGCGCCAACCCCAACCAGAGGCAGGGAAGGTTTTGGAACTTGGAACCACCGAGCCCTATCCTGGACCGTAGTCCGGTTTGGATTCCATCCTTGCCCAGCCACTTCATCCATGTCGCCTCTACCACGCTGTTTCCTGTTGCTGTTCGCCTGCGCCTTCGTCTCCTGTGGTCAGGAAACGATCCCAGGGCCTCTGGATCCCGGAGAAGGACCCTCAACAGCCAACATCCTGCGCCGAGAACGCGCGGTGGTTTTCTTCAGGCAAGCGGACTCGGGCAGGGCGCGGGCGGAGATGGCGCCCTTGGTGCAAGTGGACCAACCGGATCCGAATGACCTGTTGATCGCGGCCCAGATCGAGTTGCTCGACATGGACCTGATCACCTGCAGTGGATTGTTGGATCGCTGGGCCAGCCAAGAGCCAGCCTCCCCCAGGTTGGCTTATCTACGCGCGCGCCTGGCCCACCTGAAAGGGAACTTCGACGCGCGCATGGAATTCCTGCGGGCGGCGCTTGAAGGCGCAGCCGGTGACTTGGGGGCGACCTATTGCCTGGCGGGAGCCATGCAGGACCAGGACTTTGAGAACGACGAGGCCTGGGAATCGGCGGCCCGCGCAGCCCTGGTGCTCTATGACGGCATCGAGGAGCTGGGGTTGGAGAACGGCACGATCTGGTATGTCTCTACCATCTACCGCCAATTTCTCCTGGCGGCAGACTTGGGTGAGAGCGAGCGCTTGGAGCACTACAAAACGCTTTGGAACGCTCTGGTGGACCAGGGTGCCAAGCCGATTTCTGACCAGTTGTTGAATGAGGGTTCCCTGGCACAAGTGCGGGCGCCGCGGCCTGTAGGACAGGGACCCGATGGAACGCCAAGCATGCCTGAATTTGCTGTCAGTGCGGAACTGCTGCCCGACTGGGGTCATGCCAGTGACCTTGGGGTGCACGATCTGAACGGGGACCGGCGTCCGGACCTAGTGTGTGCTGGCCCCCTTGGTCTGCGCATCGCCTTGGGCCAGGAAGATGGTTCGTTTGTCGAGAAGGTAGTGCGGAGCGAGGCTACTGCAGGCTTCGCGGCCCTGGACTTGAACAGAGACGATGACTGGGATCTCGTTTGGTGGAACGAATCACAGGTGGGCATCATCGAGCATGACGAAGAGCTCTTTGTGCCCACGCCGATTGAACTGCCCAGCCCAGATGCTCTGGTGCATCAAGTGGTCCTGGTGGACTACGATCACGATGGGGACCTGGATCTGGTTCTGGCAACCGACAAAGGCCCGCGTCTCTGGCGTAACGATGGGGCGGGAGAAATCCCCGATGACCCGGAACTCCCGAGGGGTTCCTTTACTGACGCCACAGCCGAAGCGGGGTTGCCCGCGGACTGGACCTGCACCTGGTGCGCGGTGGAAGACTTGGATCGGGACCAGGATGTGGACCTGGTGTTCGGCGGACCCAAGGGGCTCATGATCGCCAGCAACCTGCGCGGGGGACGCTTTGAGAATGTGGCCCCGGCGGTGTTCCCAACCAGCCCTTCGAGCGCTGGTCACAGGGGCCTCCTGGCGGACTGGAACGCGGACGGGCGAGTGGATCTGATTCTGGCAGGAGAAGAGGGATCCTCCCTCTGGCTCGGGCAAGAAGACCAGACCCTGCGGCATTCAAGCGACCTGCCCCCCATTCCCGCCACGGCCCACCCGCGCGAGAGTGATGTGGACCTCGATGGCTATAGCGATCTGGTGTGGGGCGCAAGGGAACCCAGGGGCGTTCTTGCGGTGGGACATGACCGGCGTACGGAGTTTGCCCTGGGAGAGACCCCCGGCCCGGGTCTCGCCGTGGCCAGCGACCTCGACTTCACCTTGGACCGGGACCTGGCCATTGAGTTCGTGGCCCTCAACAATCAAGGGGTCCGCATCTGGCGCACCGACGACCGCAGCGGGCACGGCATTCGCCTGCGTTGGATCGGTCAGAAGGACAACCGCCAGGCCATCGGTGCGGTAGTCGAGTTGCGCGCTCGGGAACGGTATCGACGGGTGTACTGGAAGGGCGACACGGAGGTGTTGGGCATCGGTTCCGCCGAATGGGCCGATGTGGTGCGGATTCTTTGGCCCAATGGAGTCAGCAACAATCACCTGAACCTGGAGCGCGGGGACATGACGATTCTCTCGGAGGACTTCGGAGTTCAGCCCGAGGGCTTGATCGGCTCCTGTCCTTTCCTCTACACCTGGAACGGGGAAACCTACACCTTCATCAGCGATGTACTGGGCATCACGCCCTTGGGCCTGCCCATGGCTCCGGGCATGATCGTGCCCCCCGATCACGATGAATACGTGCTGGTGCGCGGAGATCAACTGATGCCCAAAGATGGGGTGTTTGAATTGCAGTTCACCGAGGAGTTGCGCGAGGTGACCTACTTGGATGCGGTGCACCTGGAAGCCATCGACCATCCCCAGGGCGTGGAGGTCTTTCCCAACGAGCGTTTTTCTTTTCCACCCTTCCCTGAAACGCACCTGCACACAATGCAAGCAGCTCTGGCGCCGATCCGCGCAATGGGTTCAGATGGCAGGGATTGGACAGAAGCCTTGGCCAAGGAGGACTCGATCCACGCCGAGCCCTTTGAAACCTACCACGGACAGTACCTGGGCCTCTCCAAGCCCCACTTCCTGGAGCTCTCCTTTGACCCCACAGCGGTAAGCAAAGCAAAGCAGCTACGTCTTCTGTGCACGGGCTGGTTTTATTGGACAGACGCCTCGGTCAACATGGCTGCGGGGCGCACCCCGGGGGTGGAATTCACTCCGCCCCTCTTGATGGTGCCCGGCCCGGATGGTTCCTGGCTGCCCACGGGTCCGCCAGTGGGTTTCCCAGCGGGCAAGACCAAGTCCATGGTCATCGATGTGTCCGGGTTTCTGAACCGCGAGGACCCACGCCTGAGGATCTTCTCGTCCCTGACCCTCTACTGGGATCGAATCGCCCTGGCGGTCTGCAACGACGACGCTCCGCGAGTGATCACCACGCTTAAGCCCACCTCCGCGCACCTCTGGCAACGGGGATTCAGCGCACCCCTTGAAAGCGACCGGAGCGATCTGCCCGAACGCTTTGAGTGGGAGACTCTGGCCGACTTTCCCCGCTGGGACCAGCACCCGGGTCTTTACACACGCCTGGGCGAGACTCTGCCCCTGGTGCAAGCCATCGACGATCAGTTCTGCGTTATGGGCTCCGGAGATTGCCTGACACTGCGCTTCGACGCCAACGAACTTCCACCGGTTCCAGAGGGCTGGACCCGGGACTACCAGATTTTCTTCGACGGCTGGGCCAAGGACCGTGACCCGAACACGATCCAGGCGCTGACCGTGGAACCCCTGCCCTTCCACGGCATGAGCGGCTATCCCTATGACGAAGAGGAACAGTTCCCCACGACCCCCGCCCACGAGGAGTGGCGCGCACAGTGGCAGACCCGACCGGGCAAGGTGCTGCTGGCCCCTGTTGCACCGGCCCTCTTTGATCAGTGGGCCCGAAAAACTGAAGACTAGGGTGAACTTGGGCTGAGCCCAAGGGCGAGATCAGCCCCTGCGTCAGCTCAACCCTCGACCGCCACCGCTTCCAAGACTGCACGCATGGGAGCCTCCAGAGGAACCGGCCGATTGGTAGCCGGGTCATAGCACACGAGCAGCGCTTCAGCTTCCGCCCAGGGAGTGCCATCGGGCCCTTCGACGCGGTAGAGCTGGGTAAATGAGGTGGTACCGATGTGATTGACCCCCACACTGACCGTGACCTCTGCCGCACCGATACCGGGACTCAGGAAGTGCAGATTGCACTGAGCCAACAGAAATGGAAAGTTGCGAGTACGCAACAGTTCGTGGGACTGAGCGAATTGCAGGCGGGATTCTTCCAGCAGGGTCAGATAGACCGCGTTGTTGAGTACCGACTGCTTGTCCTCGTCACTCCAACGGGTGCGCAGTTGAATGGACCAGGGAAGGTCCTTGGGAACTTGGGGAGGCTGCATGGCTAAAATTGGTCCGCTATGAGAACACCAAGATTCGCTCCTCGATGCAAGCCTCAGCACGCGGGGAGCGTAGACTCTGCTTCATGGACCATGACGATCCCATCCGCCCCTGGCCGGTACTCAAGAGCAAACAGGGAACCAGCCTGGGCATCTTTCAACCACGCTGGGACCATGTGAAAAATCCCCGCAACGGCCACGAAATGCGGGCTCTCGTACTGGAAACTCCCCAATGGGTCAATGTGGTGGCCCGTGATGAAGAGGGGCGGTTCTTGCTGGTACGCCAGTGGCGCTTTGGCATCAGCGGACCAAGTCTGGAGATTCCCGGGGGCGTGGTGCATGCGGGGGAAGATCCCCTGCAAGCAGGCAAGCGCGAGTTGCTGGAAGAAACCGGCTGCGAAGCCAGGGAATGGATTGCGCTCGGATCCGTGTCCCCAAATCCAGCGATCCACGACAACCGTTGCTTTCATTTCCTGGCCAAGGGAGTGCGTCAGGTGACGGAGTTGAACTTGGATCCGGGTGAGGATCTGGAGAGCGTCTGGCTCACGGAACAAGAACTGCTGGCGCGAATAGCGGACGAACGGCTCGACCATGCGCTCGTGCTCTCCGCTCTGGCGCGAGTGTTGGATCTACGCGTGACCGATCAGAGGCGGCAAGACTAGATGCAGATGATGGGACGCTTATCGATTCTCTCCTCAGCGATCCTGGGACTGACGATCTCCAGCCTGAGCCAGACGTCCGTCCAGGAAACGCAACCTGGACTGGTCTTTGTAGCCAGCCCCCTGGGACGCAATCGGGCTCTTGAGTTGCTCGACTGCCAGGGCAGCAATCATCTGCGCCTGGCCCTTGAAAAAGACTCCGCTGCCCCGGCGGACGCAGAACGACTTGACCTCAAGGGAGAACGGGCGCGCACTGACCGCGCACTGGCCATGCGTGTGCACCAGGCCTGCTGTCTGGAATTGCACGGAGGACACATGAACGGCTGGTGGCGCGCCCTCTTTCCGCGCGAAAAGCGCACGGCCCTGGGCCGCGCCCTGCATCAAAGCTGGCGCCAGGGAACTCCGGTTATTGGCAGCGGCGCGGGGGCTGCCATGTTGGGCAATGGCGGGCCGGCAACCAAAGGAGACTGGCCCCTGGCAATCAATGATCGCAAGAAGGACTTTGAGTGGGGCCGCGCCCTGACCGGATTGGGCATCAGTCCCCTGCCCCTGCTAGGAGCCTCTGGTCAGACCGAAGCCCCTCTCCCAGCCGATCCTCCCGGCGACCCCAAAGAGACCCCTGCCGAAGGCACACCCACCCAGGTTCTCGACGCCATGGAACGCTTCGGTGTGGAGACAGGTGCCTGGCTCGAGGGCAATGTGGCCCTGGCATGGCACCCCCAAAAACGCACCCTCACGGTCCACGGCCCCGGTCGCTGTCACTTCCTCGTACTGGACGGAGCACACCGTGCCGGACACATCCTGGGCCTGCTCTGGGAACTGGGTGACGGTGCCATCTGGATTCCCAGCCGAGAGGAAATACGCACTCCGCTCGGGGACCAACCCCTCAAGGGCGTAGACGAGAAGCGCACACTCGGCCGTCACCTTCTGCTGGTGCGCTCGATTCCCCCATCCCGCCAACACCAGCGCAAGGGACACCTCCCCACTCGCACCGTCCTGCAGGCGGAACTCATTCGTACCGCTGGTCGCGGCGCTGATCGAAAGCGGTAGAGCGGAACCTTCTTGCAGCCTATCGCTTTCCGCAGATCCAGACTAAACTCCGCCGCCATGAACCTCACCCCGAGCAGCAAGATTGTGATCGTGGGCGGAGGTGTTGCGGGCCTCGCAACAGCCTGGGCTCTGGCCAGACGCGGACTGGGCATGATCACCTTGGTGGAGCGGGAGGAGGGCTGCTTTCGGGTCTCCTCGGGGCAGAATGCGGCAATCCTACGGCATGCGACAGACTCGCCGGCCACACGGAATCTGACACGCAGGACCCGTGATCTCTTGCATGCGCCGCCAGCGGATCTTTGCCATGAACCCTTGGTGGATGAGCGCGGATTGGTGGTACTGGAGGGCAATGAACAAACGCCTCTGCCCTGGTGGGCCGATGAGTTGCTTGCAGATGACTCGTGCCAGACCTTGAGTCCAAAGGAGTTGGCGAGCAAGGCTCCTGGCTTCGTGGGCGAAGGGGCACGGGCCTGGTGGTTCCCCCACAGCGGAACCATCGACATCGCCCGTCTGGGAGCATCCCTGGAGCGCAGCGCGCGCGCGACGGGAGTAGCCTTTCGATTGGGCACGGGTGTCAAACGACTCAAGACTGATTCCTCCGGTGCAGTCACAGGAGTTGTGCTGGAAGACCACGCGAACCTGTCGGCAGATCTAGTGGTGTTGGCCGCAGGTGCTTGGGCGGGGGAACTGGGCGCAGCGGTGAACGCAGAGTTCCCAGGACGGCCCACCCGCCGGCACTTGTTTGTCACCCAGCCGGAAACACGACTCGACCCCAATCAACCGGTGATCTGGGATGATGCGGCACCTTTTTATTACCGCCCAGAAGCGCAGGGCTTGCTGCTCTGCATCGGCGACCAGGATGATTGCCCGCCCAGCGTGGCGAGTGGCGCGGACCCTTTGGTTCTGCGGGCTGCGCGGCGGGCTCTTGCTCGACGCCTGCCCCAGTTCGAAGGCCTCAAGTTCGCCCGAGCCTGGGCCGCCACGCGCACGATGACCGAAGACGACACTCCCGTGGTGGGAGCCGACCCGAGGGTGGCGGGGCTCTTTTGGGTCGCGGCTCTCGGGGGCCACGGCATGAGCCTTTCACTGGGCTTGGGAGATCTCGCGGCCAGCATGATCGCGCAAGATGAGGTTCAGGATGCTCAATTGGTCGCGGCCCTTGCCCCGCATGCGCCCCGTCGGGATTGGATTCCCCAAAGGGACTGGGTCCAGAGCTAGAACCAAAAAATCAAAACCGCCCTTCGGCAGCGGTCTCATCCAGCCAGAGGAAACCGTCCTTGTCCAGGTGTCCACGGTCCCCGGTGCGGCACCAACCCTCATGGGTCTGGGGCAGGGCCTTGCCCTGAGCATCGAAGCCAGCGCTCATCACATTGGGGCCTTTGACCTCGATCCAGCCCTCTTGATCCGGTTCCAACAAAGCCTCGCCCCCTGAATCGGTTATGCGCACCGCCACCCCAGGCAGTGGCCGGCCTACGCTGCCAGGACGCAGTCCACTATGGCGCGGAGACAGATCCGGGTGATCGGGCAGATTGACCGAAACCACCGGGCACAACTCAGTGGCACCGAAACCCGCCAGCAGGGGAAGACCCGTGCGCTGGAGGAATTGATCGAAGAGTTCCTGGGGCACATTGCGTCCCCCAGCGATGGCGCTGCGCAGGCCAGGCATGGGTTTGTCTCCCCCCATGACCTCCGATTCCCCAAGCCAGGCGCGGTAGTCGCTGGGAGTGCCCAACAGGATCGTGGCGGTCTTCGGATCGGGCCGTGATCCATTTGTATCCAGACAGTGCACAGCACCACCAAGCAGGGAAGCCCAAAGGCCGCAGGTTTGCCCCAGGGGAGACCAGGGAGGCAAGGCACTGACAACCCGATCGCGATTGCCCACCACCAACACCTGCAGCAGGCTCTGCACATTGGACAGCACGCAAGCGTGAGAGGCCTCCACCACCTTGCGTTGGCCCGTGGCTCCACTCGAGAAGAAGATCAGGGCCAGATCACTGGCATCCTGGTCGCGCACAAGGCTGCGCGTGGTCCAAAGGGTGGGAAGTCGCCCCAGCCGACGAGCGTGGGAACGATCCGAGGGAGTCACCAGGTCCAAGAGTCGCTTGACGGACATGGTATTGGGTGCCGGATGGGAGCTCTCTCCCCCGTGCAGCACGAGGTCGAGCCTCGCACGCTGAATCAGGTCCTCCAATTCGCCCGCAGCCATGCTTGGATCGAGCACGGCCACAACACGACCTGAAAGGGTCAAGGCCAACTGCAGGAGCACAAGTTCCGCGGAGCGGGGCAGGAGCAAACCCACCCGCGCGCCCCTGCGGAGGCAACGCTGCAAGGCGGCGCGACGCTCCAGCACCGCTTCAAGCAACTCGGCTCCAGTGAAATCGCGCCGTGGTGTGCTCAAGAGCACATTGCGCCGGTTCCGGCTCACCGTCACCAGGAAACGGAAGCCCAAGGACCCCCGCCAGCCTCCCCGGGCCAGTCGCTGCTCGGCGATCAGTTCCTGCACCGCCGCCCGCACCACCGACGGACTGGAATCCGTGGGTAGAGGGTCCCCAAAGGACGCGTCCACCGGTCGGCCAAAGCTCAAGGGATGCTCAAAGAAGCGGTTCTTGGAGAAAGAAAACAAAGAGCCCCACACCCGGTCCAAGGACATGGGAATGATCGGTGCCCCGTTGGTCTGTTCCGCAATGCGAGCAAAGCCCGTGGAAAAAGTCAGCAGGGAACCGCTTCTGGTGATTGCGCCCTCGGAAAACAGGCAGACCAAGTGACCCCGGCGCACCATGTCCGCCGCCCGGGCCAGTGCCTCAACTTTTTGCTCTTCGGTGTCTTGGCTGGAAACTGGAATGGCCCCCATGCGGCGCACGAACCAACCAACCAGGGGCATGTTGAAATAATCCCGATACATCAAGAAGCGCACGGGCCGGGGACAAGCTCCATAGACCAACATGGCATCAACGAACGACACATGGTTGGAGACGATGACTGCTCCCCCGTGATCGGGCACCCGTTCCGCGTGCAGCACCCGCAGGCGATAGAGAGACCGGGTCAAGAACATGAGGACAAAACGCGCCAGGAATTGCCCCGCCAAAGCCAAACTCGCAATGGCAGCCAAGGCCATCAGACCCGAGCCCACCAGAAACATCTCTGGCGGCGTCAGATCGAGGCCCTTCTCCAAAAGCAGGTAGAGCGGCGCCGCCAACAGGATGCCGATGAAATCCATGGTCTCCGCCAGACCCTGAATCGAACCACGCTGCTCAGGAGCGGGCAAGCCCTGGATCAGGCACCGAATCGGAATCGTGAAGAGGCCCGCGCCAAAGCCCATGCAGAACAGCGAGAAACGCAGCAGGTTGACAGATTGGGGATCCCAGTGAATCAACAGGGTGCCCACCGCCATGCCAATCAAACCCAGCGGCACCAGCCCTCCCTCCGTCCGCTCCCCGGACACTCGCCCCGCTGCCCAGGCCCCGGCGATGATGCCCACGATTGTCGCCGCGTTGAGCAAACCGATGCGCGCCTCCGGCAGACCAAGCCAGGTGCCGTAGCTGATCACAACTGTGACAAAGAGCGCCGCCACCATGTAGAAGAAGGCGCTGGCTAGCAAGGACAGCACCAGGTCCCTCTGGCCCTCCGTGGCGCGCCAGTGATTACGGAACTCCGCAATGGGATTGGGCCGAATCACACGCCCTGGATCCACGGCAGGTGTACGCTCAATGCCCAGGGAAAACAGCCAACCCAGCACTGCAAACGACACATACCAAGCTCCCGCCCAGGGCAACATGTCACCGCCCATGTGCCCCGTCAGAAAGCCGCCCACAACATTGCCGAGCAAGATCGCGATCATGGTGGAGGCTTGGATCAAAGCGTTGGCCCGCGAGAGCTCGCGCCCCCCCACCAGTTCCTTGATGACCCCATACTTGGCCGGTCCAAAGAGCGCACTCTGGGCACCCATCAGAAACACAGTAATCAGCAGGCCATCATAGGAACGCAGCACCAACCCCAGGGTGGCGGCCAGCATCACACAGATTTCCAGCAAGTTCGCTGCCCGGATGATCACCACCTTGGAGAGGCGATCCGCCAGGGCTCCGGTCAGGGGCCCCAGGCAAACGAAGGGCAGAGCGAATAGAAATGCTGGCGCAGCCTGACCAAATGTCTGGGCAGCCCAGGAACTCGCCACCCAATCAAGGGAATTGGCACCTCCGAGTGAAGCCACCAGCAACAACACCAGCATCTTGAAGGCGTTGTCGTTGAAAGCCCCCAGAAACTGGGACACAGTCAAGGCCCCAAAAGACCGATGCTTCAGAAGCCGCAGCATGGCTGGGGATTATCCACTCACCAGCGGCCCGATTCCAGCCGGGGAAGTCACCTAGCTGAAAATAGAGAACCCCAATTACAAGATCAGGCACAACGGATGAACCAGATTCCGCAATTGGGGTAAGAGCCTTGCAGCTCCAGCCTGCAAGAATTCTGCTTCAATCAGTGGAAATAGAGCGTGATCGCGTTGGTGAAGTTTGAGGTGGCACCGGGATTGATGTCCCGGAACCAGGTCGTGAAGTGCCAGGTGTCACCGGGCTGAACCGCGGTCATGGGAGTCACCGGTAGCGAGGTGGTGTCCACCGGGATCGAAATCGCCCCGGAGCTCCCGGAAAATTGCACCTGAGTCCGGAAACGGCCAATGCTGCCGCCCAGGCAGAGGTTGCCCTGACTGCCACCGGGGGCCACCACGAAACTGGCGGTCTGGCTGACCAGGAAGTAGCCGAACTGATTCGTGGGCAGATGGTCAGCCGTCAATGTGAGGGGATAGCCACCCGCAAAATAGACACCAGATGCGTTGATCTCACCAGGGAAGCCACTTGAATTGGGAACTGTCAGACCACAATAGTGCGGGTCCCCGATGGTGATGGTGCCATGGTCCAACTGGGGGTCCATGCTTTGACCGTTCTCAACCACCACGATCGCAACCGGAGGAGATCCAATGGTGTCGACGAACTTGATGGGGTAACTGGTTCCGAGCGAGGCGTTTGCCGGGATCTGCACATCAATCAAGTGCAACTGGAGATTCGTTCCCATCTCCAAAACCTCGGCACCCTGGAAGTCCAGGATGATCCCAACGGTTACGCCGACCCCAGGGTAGATGTTGTGCGAAGCGAAGTCAGGGCCAACGCCGCCGTTGAAGTGAGAGATGTCAATTCCCTCGCCAGCATCCAGAATCACCAAAGGGCCGCCCACGGTGACACCGAAGGACCAGCCGGCCACGGGACCCTTGTTGTTGTCAAAGAGAATCGGAATGCTGACCACATCTCCTGCTTGGGCGATGATGTTGGGAGCCCTGAGGACATAGTCCTGTGCGTTGGAAGGACTCGCCAACGCCAGGGGAATGACAGCCAGGCAGGCGCACATGGCGCGGTTTCTGAAGTAGTTGAACATGGGACAGATCTGAGTTGAGGTTGAGAGAGGATGGTCGTGGAACCGGCGGTTCATTTCCCCTAGACCGGAAAAGCTGGGGCCTTCTTGAACATTCAGGATTTTTTTTGAGGTTTGGGCTCCTGCTCTGGAGAAGAAGGGATGGGATTGGGCTCCTGGATACCCAGGACGGCCCTGAAGAAGGGGCCCCCTCCTGCCTCAAGCGCCTGCCCCAGGGCCTCGCGGGCCACCTCGGCCGCTTCGGGAGTGCCCCAATGGACCTGTGTGGCCAGGACCAGTGGATCCTCCGAGGGCAGCTTGGCGCAGGCGGCAAGGGCCTCGGCACCCCGCTCAAGACGGTGATAGCCCAGGACCAACAGGCGTGCGCACTCCAAGTCGACTCCGTCCATGTCATGCAACCAAAGGACCATGCCCAGAGCGCGCTGGGTCTGGTCTCGTGGAAGATCCTCCTGTAGCAGGTTCCAGGCCGCGGCTGCGCGCATGAGACCCAGGGCGCTCCGAAGGGGATCATCAGGACCATCCAGTTGAGGAACTTCGTCCGGGAAAGCCCCGGCACGGATTCCAGCACGGGCTGCGAGCAGGTCCAAGACCGTGGAGCGATCCCCCGCCTCGCGAGCGCGTTGGACGCACTCTCTTCCCAGACGTTCGCTTGCCTCCAGTGGATGACTGGCTCCACCGCCCATCTCAGCAAGCAGGGAATGACAAAGCGCCAACCCACGCCAGGCGGAACCGATCTCAGGATCTTGCTGGCTGGCAAGTGCAAACATCTCCAAGGCGCTCTCCACATGACCACGCACCCCAAGCAGATCGTGGCGGGCAACTTCCAGGTGCCCGCGCCCTGCCTTCAGGCGCCGTTCGGGATCCTGGGGGGATTGCAAGACCAGATGCTCAAGCGCTCGCACCGCGGTCTTGGCATAGCTGGCCGCCACAGGACCGGACTCTTGGGACCGGGCAAGCCCACTGAAGCCAGTCACCAGGAACTGCTCCCAGGCTCCAGAGAGTCGGCCCTCGGGTGTGGCGCCGCGCAAGCCCTCTTCCAGGGCCAACACCTCCGCGCTATCCAGCGCAAGTTCTGGCGGCAGGAAGAAACCCAGCCACAGCAAGAGGAAGGTCGCCTCCTGAAAATCCCTGTCCCCGGCGATTGCCGCCCGCAGGTCAGCCAAGGCACTCTCGTAGTGGGGCACGGTGGCCTCTCCACGGCTGCCCAGGGCCGAGATCTGCAAGATGGCCAAACTCGCGCGATAGTAGTAGAGCTGTCCGTCAGGCCCCCAATGCTCCAAAGCCGCATCCAGGCGCTGTCTCAGGTCACCGAAGGCCTCCTGCGCGGAATCCCCAGAGCGAGTCAAGGCCTTGGCCTGCATCAAGCGCACACCCATCTCCATCAACTCCAGGGTGTAGTCCCCCTGCTGCAGACTCTGGGCTTCAAGCAAGTCCTCCAGGGCAGCAGCGAGGGGATTTGGATCCTTGCCCCTGGCTGGTCTCATCTGAGCCCTGTTTGCCAGCAAGCGATAGTCATCCCCGTGCTTTTCAAGGGCCCGTTCGGTTGCCTGCCAGGCACGCTCCAGGGTGGCAGAAGCGTCCAGATCAAGTTTCACTTCGGCGAAGTAGAGGTGCAGTTCAATCATCGCCAGGCCCGGATCATGTTCAGGGTCAGCGCTCAGCCCACGCAGCAACTCCATCGCCACAAGCAGGTCCTCGCGCGCGTCCTGGCCCTCATGCATCAGACTCTGAGCACGTTCGCGGTGCCAGGCGGACAGAGCCCGTCGAACCACCACATGCTGAGGCAACACATCCAACAGTTGGTTGAGGGCCGCGAAGGCACCCGGCTTGTCATCGTTCTGACAATAGGCCAGAGCCAGAACCAGATTGGCCTCCATGGTCAGGTCCGCATGGGCGTCAAGACCCTCAAGCTTTTCGATTGCGGTGGGATAATCCTGACGGATGTAGGCCTCGAAACCCGCGCACATTTCGGCAACCCAGTCCAGAGCTGAAACCTGGTTCCAGATCTGACTGGTCCGGGCCTGACCCAAAGCCTCACCCGCAGCGCTGAGCTGCCCCTCCATGGCCTCGATACTGCGTGGCCGCAGGAGCGGCACGGGGGTCCGTACGCGCTGGATGCTGATGCCTCCAGTGGTGCCTGGCCAATCTGCCAGTTCCGCATAGCGTCTCAAGTGAATCCAGGCCTTGACCAGATGCGGAAAGGGATTGTGGGGATAGGAGATGCACGCCGCAGCCAGCCTGTCGGAGGCATCATCCTCGCCGCTCAACCACCCGATCCAGCACCGATAGGCCTCGCTGACGCCACTTTGGTCGGGAAAATCGGACAAGAGGGCATCCACATCTGCCAAGAGGCTCTCGCGCTGTTCCGGTTGCGTCTGGTCGTAGCGCAGGGTCTCCGCTCGCAGCACCAGAGGCTTGAGCCCTGCCTGCAGTTGGTGATAGGCACTTTGAACTTCGCTTGCCAGTTGCAAGCGCCTGTTGCCCTCCCACATGACGGATAGTCCGCGACCAGCGACCATGAGACCGAGCAAGGCGGCAACAAGCAAAGCACTGACCAGAGGGCGTCGACGCGCGCGGTAGGCGAGCTTGGCCATGGCGCCCGGTCGCCCGGTGGCCACACTCTCGCCTGCAAGTGCCCGTTCAATATCCTCAGCCAGAGCATCCCCATTTTCGTAGCGCCAGCACGCTTCTGATTCCTTGCAACGGGCGATGACCTTGATCAAGGCTTTGACATGCTGAGTCACATCGGTGCCACTGGCAGCATCCCCTAACAGCTCCTCCAGGATCACCCCCAGGGCATAGACATCCGCGCGCGCATCCACCGAATCAATCTCACCACGCTCCTGCTCTGGGGCCATGTAACGCGGAGTTCCCAAAAGGGCCCCGTCAGCAGTCATGCGCTCGTCATCCAGTGCACGCGCCAGACCAAAGTCCACCAGCACCGGTTCTCCGTCCGGACGTACCAAGATGTTGGCGGGCTTCAGGTCACGGTGCAGCACGCCGTTTTGGTGGGCATGCCCCACAGCTCGGGCGACCTTGGCCAGCACCTTGAGTCGTTCATCCAGACTGCGGTTCTCGGCCCAGATGTCCAGGTTCTGACCCTCGATCAGGTCCATTGCGATGTAGTGGATGTGCCCATCCACCCCCACATCATGCACACCCACGATGTGCTCGTGCCCAAGTCGAGCGGCCGTGGATGCTTCCCGGTGGAAGCGTTCAATGCGCGCCCGGGTTGTGGCGGGAGTCTCGGACAGCACCTTGAGCGCCACATGCTTGAGCAGGTCCTGATGAATCGCGCGATAGACGCGACCCCAAGAGCCCTCGCCGATGGCCTCCACGAGCAAATAGCGGCCCACGCAGCGGCCACCCAGAGATTCCAGATCTCCCAAGTGGTGGAAGATGCGAAGAACCTCCCCCACATCCAGCAAGCCCTCGGCCTCGACCACCTGCCAGGCCCTGCCCTGAGAATCAGCGCCCCCGCAATTGGCCAGCACACCATCAATGGCCCCCGAGTCCAGCAACTCCAGCTCGTTGGCAGCGCGCAAGAAGCTCTCATCGCTCACCGGAGGCGGTGTGCCCACGCCCATGCCCACCTCGTGCAAGAACAGATCGCCCAGGAACTCATGCAACCCCGTTTCGTCCGGTGTGCTCATGATCCGAATACCTCCCTGATTTCATTGACCAATTCCTCTTCCCCGGAAATCCCGTCGCGCAGGTGGTCAAGAATGCGCTTCCGGAAACGCACACGCATGTCAGCCAGCAGGTTCTTGACTTCGTGGGGACCCAGGCCAAACTGCTGCTGGAGCCGGGCGTAACTGGGTCGCCGACCCGCCTGCTCGCCGCTGTAGAACGCATGGAAGAGCTCGTACTGCAGGGGTTTGTTGCGTCGCTCGCAATCGCTACGCAGATCCTCCAGAACCCGGCGCACGATGGAACGCATCAGTTCCCGATCAAAGGCGCGCTCAGGAGAATCTTCCGTCCCGGAGGGTTGGTCCTCAATCGCCTCCAACTCTGCCAGGGGAATCACGCTCTCGGCTCCGCCACGCACCATGGCTTTTTCCCTGCGCCGCGCGTTGAGGACAAAGTTGCGCAGGGTGGCCTTGACATAAGCTCGAAAGGAGCCGCGCTCGGGGGAGACCTGCTGCAAAGGGGCCTCGCTCAAGAGGGCCGCAAAATACTCCTGGGTCAAGTCGGCTGCCTCCCAATGGGGCGAGTTCCAATCCCTACGCAACTGCCAATAGACCGGTCGCCAATAGACCTGAATCAAACGCTCCAATGCCGCTCGCCTGACATCGGCCTTGCTCCCCTGAGCACCACGAATGATCGTCCAGGCCGTGGCCGGAAAATTGCGGGACATTGTGCCTGACGCCTGATTCATGGGAGCATCCCCAGAGCCTCAGCCCTGGAACCATGATTCTACTCGAAGGCCAGCGGAACAAGTTCGGCCCCGAAGACTCAGGCCCCTGGGGTCATATGCAGCTCACCCCCCGAGGCTTTGAAGGCCTCGGAGCGCTCTTGCATGCCCACTTCAAGGGCTTTTTCCCCACTGATCCCATGCTCCTTCGCAAAGGCACGCACGTCTTCGGTGATACGCATGGAACAAAAGTGCGGTCCACACATGGAGCAGAAATGAGCTTCCTTGGCACCGTCTGCTGGCAGAGTCTCATCGTGGAAAGCCCGGGCCGTGGGCGGGTCCATGGCCAGGTTGAACTGGTCCTCCCAGCGGAACTCAAAGCGGGCCTTGGAGAGGGCATCGTCCCAGGCCTGGGCCCCCTTGTGCCCCTTGGCCAGATCAGCTGAGTGGGCCGCAATCTTGTAGGTGATCACGCCGATCTTCACATCGTCCCGGTCAGGCAAGCCGAGGTGCTCCTTGGGGGTCACATAACACAGCAGCGCAGTGCCATGGGTACCGATCAGGGTGGCACCGATGGCGCTGGTGATGTGGTCATAGCCAGGAGCCACATCAGTAACCAGGGGGCCAAGGGTGTAGAAGGGAGCTTCCGAGCAGAGTTCTTGCTGCAGCTCCACATTTTCCACCACCTTGTGCAGCGGCACATGGCCGGGGCCTTCGACCATCACCTGCACATCATGCTTCCAGGCGATGCGAGTGAGTTCACCGAGCACGGCCAACTCCCCCAGTTGGGCCTCGTCGTTGGCATCAGAGATGCAGCCAGGACGCAAGCCGTCTCCCAGACTGAAGGACACATCGTAGCGACGCATCAGCTCGCAAATCTGCTCAAAGTGCGTGTAGAGAAAGTTCTCCTTGTGATGGGAGAGGCACCACTTCGCCATGATCGAGCCCCCGCGAGAAACGATGCCCGTCAATCGTTCTGCGGTCATGGGCACAAAGCGTATCAGCACGCCCGCGTGAATCGTGAAGTAGTCCACGCCCTGCTCGCACTGCTCTTGCAGGGTCTCCAGAAAGATCTCAATTGTCAGATCCTCAATCACCCCGTTGACTTTTTCCAGGGCCTGGTAAATGGGCACCGTGCCGATTGGAACCGGGCTGTTGCGCATGATCGCTTCACGGGTCCTGTGGATGTCTTTTCCCGTGGAAAGATCCATCACCGTGTCAGCGCCCCAACGGATCGACCAGCGCAACTTGTCCACCTCCTCAGGAATCGAAGACCCCAGGGCCGAGTTGCCGATGTTGGAATTGATCTTCACCAGGAACGCCTTGCCGATCACCGTGGGCTCAAGCTCTGGGTGCATACGGTTGGCGGGAATGATCGCGCGACCAGCGGCAACTTCATCACGAACAAATTCAGCGCTGACTCCCTCACGAGCAGCGGCAAAGGCCATCTCAGGGGTCACCGTGCCCGCGCGGGCGTGGAAGAGCTGGGTGCAAACGCCCCCTTCCCCCGGGGGCAGGCTCGGGCCCCAGGTGTTACGCAAGCCCGGAAGACCTTGGGTAGGGTCGTAGCCATCGGGACCGGTGGTGTCATAGAGATCAATCGTGTCTCCCGTGGACAGGTGCACTCGCCGATGGGGAACCCGCAGGGTCTGCTCGCCGATAGAAACTTCCTGGTAGTACTTGTGGGAACTGGGGAAGCTCTGCTCGAAAGACTCAAGGGGTGCCGCCGCCTGGGGCTCGATCACCGCAAGGTCTTCGGAATGGGTGTGGGTAGCGTTCTGATTCTCGTTGGTCATATCTGCCTTCCTCCGCCGGCATGATCCGGATCAGGTTCAAAGGGTACCTCTCAGGAAGCACGGACCATCCGCGCTCCGCCCCTGGCTGGCTGTGAGGGCCTGAGTCTAACCACAAAGTGCTCCGCCATAAAACCCCTGGAAGGGATCTTGCGAAGCTGCAAACACCCTCTTCCACAAGGGGACCCGGAAGGGCATCCTGTGCCCGTGAGTTCAACCGCAGCCGCCGACCATCTTGTCATTGGAGCAGGCGTTGTTGGCCTGGCCTGCGCCCGTGCCCTGCAGCAAGAAGGAGCGGGATCGGTGCTGGTCATCGAGGCCGAGGAGCGGGTCGCAGCCCACCAATCCGGCCACAATTCAGGTGTGATCCACTCGGGCCTCTACTATCGGCCCGGCTCCCTCAAGGCCAGACTGTGCACCCAGGGACGCGCCGAGCTGCTTGAGTTCTGCGCCCAACATGAGGTTCCCCATCAAATCACTGGAAAGATCGTGGTGGCTACCAACCAACGAGAGTGCCAGGCCCTGGCTGAACTGGCTCGCCGGGGAAAGGCCAACGGACTCACAGGCATCGAACATCTGGGCCCCGACGGAATCCGCGAGCACGAGCCCCATGCGCAGGGTGTGGAAGGCCTGTATGTACCCCAGACCGGCATCGCGGATTTCCGTGCCCTCGCCAAGGCTCTTGCCCGCGCAATCGAAGAGGCCGGGGGCGAGGTGCGCCTGTCCGTAAGAGCGGGCAAGCTGCGGCGAGAAAACAACCTCTGGCAAGTGCAGACCAACCATGGACTCCTGCAGGCCCGCAAGCTGATCAACTGTGGCGGAGCCTGGGCGGATCGCATCGCCCGAGCCGCCGGCGCGCGCCCGCGCATTCGCATCGTCCCCTTCCGTGGGGAATACCACACCCTGGCTCCCGGGGCTCAGCATCTGGTACGCAACCTGATCTATCCCGTACCCGACCCACGCTTCCCCTTCCTGGGAGTGCACCTGACGCGCATGATTGCCGGGGGAATCGAAGCGGGCCCAAACGCAGTGCTCGCTTTCTCCCGGGCCGGCTATCGCTGGAGAGATGTCTCTGCCCGAGATCTGCTGGAGACCTTGAGCTTCCCGGGCAGTTGGAAGCTCTTCGCCCGTCACCTCAAAACCGGTCTGGGGGAGGTGCAGCGCTCACTTTCACGCGCAGCTTTCGCCAAGGCCCTCAAGCGCCTGGTACCAGAACTTGAGGAGCAGGACCTGATCTCTGCGGGCAGCGGGGTACGAGCCCAGGCCCTGGGACCGGATGGGGTCCTGGTGGATGACTTTCAATTCGAAGAGGGCCCGAACGCCTTGCACGTTCTTTCAGCCCCCTCCCCCGCCGCAACCGCCAGCCTGGCCATCGGCAGAGAAATCGCCAGACGCGCTCTGGGCATGGGACACGAGTCAGCTCGATGAATCTGCCCTATTGGCCGTAGCTGCTGGGCAGATGCACGCGAAAGAGGTCGTTGTCTGTCGCCAAGAACGCCATTCGTCCCTTCGCACCTCCCACAGCAATCGCGGTCACGGGAGCTCCGAGATCCCACCTCTGCCGGGTCTCGCCCGCTCGGGTGTAACGCTGAACGTGATTACCGAGCCCCAGCAAGAGTGCGCCCTCATGATCAACTCCCATGGCGGCAGGGGATGATTCGAGGGCAAAGCACCGCCAGGGTGCGCCTCTGGGCTGGCCATCCGCATTCAATTCCAAAGCCCAGATCCCTGACTGCTTTGTCAGGCCCAAGAACAGTTGATGGCCGCTGACCAAGAGACAGGTAGCCGAAGCAGGAATCGGCACGGCCTCAAGGCGTCCATCTGTACTCAAGTGCAGCAACGCCCCTTTTGCGTCGAGCAAGAACACTGCACCAGAGGAATGGACGGCCAGGTCCCGCGCATCTCCCAAGGGAGTCCCCCGAAAAGTAGCTGCCAGCACAGCCCCGGGAGTCCCGTTGCGGTCAAAACGCATGATGCGGCCCTGTGTGCTGTCGGCCAGGATCAAGTTGGAACCTTCGATGCCCAGGGCGGTGAAGGAACGACCGCGCGGACCGAGTTTGACCGGCGGGCGGCCTTGAACCCATTTCTCCAAGCCGGATTTCCGCGTGGCAATCCAAAGGGCCTCATCCTCTGCCGCCCAGCCGATGGCGGTCACCCCCCCCAATCGGCCCAGAAACAGGTTGGGAGCCTGGGTGCGCTCGGTCGGCACTCGCTCCCCAATCATGGCACAGCCAGACCCAAGGAAGAGGGCTGCGAGGAGGGTCTGGGGCAACAGCTTCATGGCAGGATCGATGCGTGCGAGCGGGATATCTGGGATCAGAAGGGACTTGGAGACGGGTGCCCGGGGCCAAGGATGCCCCATTCTATGCCAGCCAGCAGGAGAAAGTGAGGGCAAACCAGGGGATAGATGGGCCTCGGACCCTTGTGAGAGGGTCTTCTTCGATCCGTAAGGCGCGTGTATCCGGAGTGCGTCCGCGCCCCACACGGCCAGAAGACTTCCTCCCCCGCTACTGCTCAGTCTCCTAGCCTAGAGGCAGGCTGAGCCCCTTCCGGGCCCGCCCATACCAGGACAACAACTATGCGCAAAGCCATCTTCCTGTTCGTGGCCGCACTAGGCGGCAGTGTCGTTCTCGCCAGCTTCGCTGGTGCCCAGGGCTGCTGAGGCCCCGCCAGTGGACCCGCCGGTGGCGGGTACAAAGGTCCGGCATCTGGCGGTCGTGCACCCAGCGCCCCTTCCGGCGGCGCCGCGCGCCCCCGCGGCGGCGGTGGCGCCCAAGGCCCCACCACGCCCGGTGGCTGGGGAAAGCCAGCGAGCACCCCGCGCATTCCCTGGCTACCCACACCAGACAACCCCTTCACCGTGGGCGAAGGCGAGCAGGTCTCCGACCCCACCGCCTGGCAGCTTTGGTGGTCCAACAACAAAGACCGCTACCTGCACTTCGCCAACATCGACACGGGTGCCTCGCGCACAAGCGGCGACTCCTGGTACCTGGGCAAGGGTGAAAAGCACAACCGTATTGGCGGTCGCTTGACCCCTCGGATGGTCCAAGAGGATCTGGTCCCGCAGCTACAGAAAGGCATCGAAGTAGGCGGCTCCAACGAATATGTCAAGGCAGCCGTGCTGGCCCTGGGCAAGATCGGTGGCGAAGCAAACTTCGCGACCTTCGATTATCTGATTCGCTTTTTCCTGTCTGAGGGCGAGCCCGATCTGAACAACACCGCTGCATTCTCCCTGGGAGTGATGGCGGACGATCGCAACCTGGAGTACCTGACCGAACTGGCCCGGGGTTCTGAAGTAGCTTCCAAAAGCCTCAAGGGCAAGAAGGTTCCGATCGAAATGCGCGCCTTTGCCACCTATGGCCTGGGCGTGATGGCAGCACGGAGCGATGATCCTGAGCTTCGACGCAATATAGTCGCCACCCTGGTGCAGTTGCTGGAAGAAGAGAACAGCACGAACGATCTGCAAGTTGCGGCCATGGTCGCCATGAGCCTGGCTCCTCTGCCCTTCGACGCCGAAGCAGAAGTCTGCATCTGTGGCACCTGCAAAGTAGAAGGAGCCAACGAGCATTACCAAGCCCAGGTGACCTACCTGATGCGCTACTTCACTGCCGACCGCGAGTTTGACGCCACGGTGCGCGCCCACACGGCGACCACCTTGGGACGACTGGTGGCCCACGGACAGGCGGAAGCGCCCGAGTCCATGCGCAGCGCCCTGTCCGAGATCAAAGGCGGCGTAGCCGACATTCTGATCGAGTCCCTGCAGCGCTACGCCAGACAACCCGCCATCGTCCAGGAAAGCGCCGTAATGGCCCTCGGCCTTGCCGGCGATGCGGACGACGACGATGTCGACCGTTGGATCCGTCACGAACTAGCCAAGCAGGCAGGCCACGGAGACCCCCTGGCCAAGCGCTTTGCCTTGATGGCGCTCGCCGAAGCGGGCAGCCGCAAGGGACAGGGCGAAGACCCCTGGAGCGGAACCAGCAAGACCCGTGCGGAATTGATGCAGCGCCTTTCGCGCGGCAACAAGGCTGAACGCGCCTGGGCCGGACTGGCCCTGGGTGTATTTGGTTATCACTTGGACGCCATGGCCCAGGACCTTGACTCTGGCGTGGACCGTGCCCTGATGCACGCCGCGAGAAAGGCCCGCACGGCGGATGACCTGGGCGCTCTGGCCCTGGCCCTCGGCTTACGGCGCACCATCGACGCGGAATCAATGCTGCTGAAGAAGGTCGAGAACCTGAAAGATCCCGCCGCCCGCGGACACGCGGCCCTGGCGCTGGGTCTGATGGAATCCCGCAGCTCGATCGAGAGTCTGCAGGAGTTGCTCTCCACCGAAGACTTGAACCCGACCCTGCAAGCCCGCTGTGGTTTGGCCCTGGGTATCCTGGGTGACAGCAACGTGGTCGAGACGCTGGTGGCCAAGCTAAAAAATAGCGAAAGCATCGACGAGCAAGCAGCCATCGCCCAAGCCCTCGGCTTCCTGGGCGACAAGCGTTCCATTGACGCATTGGCAGAACTGATGCTCGACACGGATGCGGGCTATGTGAAATCCAGGGACAACGCGGTCGTGGCCTTGAGCTTCCTCGCGGATGCCCGGATGACCCCTTGGCGTTCCCTGCTGGCCCACGGTTGCAACTACCGCGCCGAGACGCCGACCCTGACAAGCCGCGACGGCAAGGGCGTACTCGACCTTCCCTGAGAAGAGGCTCTTACTCTGAAACGGCGAGCCCCGGAGTTCCTGCAAGGATCCCCGGGGCTCGCTTCATTGAAAGGCCCGGACTGTTGTAGCTGGGCTCCTCAAAGACCTGGATCCTTCGAGACCGATCCGGGCAACTGGTTCAAAAGCGCAGGGACCAGGAGAGCTTCACCGAAAGTGCTTGCTCGCGACGCTCAAAGCGGTCCAGACCCTGCCGGGTCCAACCCCCCTGCCCCACCAGGAACAGATTCTGCCCTGGAGCCAGGATCCAGCGCAAGCGGCTCTGGAAGCCCAAGTCTTCGCTCTCGGTATCGTACTGGACCAAGTTCTTCCAAGAGATGTCTGGCGAGAAGGAGAAGTCCAACTCCACAGATGCGGCTTGGGTGTGGAATTCTCCCGCAGGGATGCGGCCAATCGCATCCGTCCATCCAAGACCCAGGGCAAAGTGCGGACCGGGCACCACCAGGGTCGACACGCTCCACTCCACCAGATGCCCCCCGTAAAAGTCCCCCCACTCCACCTCAAGCTCCCCACCGTAATCCCGGCGGTCGTTGCTCTCGAAACTCAGGGAGTGACGGGTCATCTCATGTCGCCCAGCGGCCACAAAGACTCCCGGGGTCAACTCAAAGGGATCAGCGATCGTTTGCACGCTTTGGGTCACTTCGTATTGCAGTTCGTCTTGGCTTTGAAACTCCAAGCCGAGGGGACGTAGGGGCAGTCTCCACTCGTCTTCCGTGCCCTCCAAATCGCGCGTCACATCCAAACCGATTTCCGCCTCCACGCTACGCACCCAAGCCTGATCCCCCCACTGCCTTTTGAATTCGGATTCCCAACCCATGTCCAAAATTCCCGTGCGCCGAACGAATCCCAAGGCCGGATCAAAATCCTGGTCCACCCGGTTGACTTGCAGTTCGTGACGCCACTCCCTTGTGCGCAAGGTACCCTCCAAGCCCAAGGCGCCCCCATTAGAAGCCTCTTGGCCTTGCTCCTTGTTTTCGCTGAAGAGCCCATAGGCCCAGAGCGCAGCTGGGCGCCCTTGCCCCAGGAACTCACCATCGGACAAGCGCATGTCCAACCCGAGGGTAGTGGATGTTCCGCGGGCATCCGCTAGGCCGTGGGTGGCAATCACCCCCACTGAGCTTTCCTCCCCCATGCGCCGGGTCACCCGCGCCACGGAAAAGTTCTTTTGGGGAACGTCATAGCCCTCGCCCCAGTCTTCCACCAGCACATCGAGCAACCCCACGTTCCAATCACCCAAGCGCGCGGAGTACTTGGCACCCCCGGTGATTGGCACCGGTTGACCAATCTTGTTCCGGCCAATGGTGCGCGAGAAGAATGGCACAAGCCCCCTGCGATTCCCCGGGGCGCCGAACTCAAAGATGCCCGCATCCTCCAAGAAGAAGCCGCGTTTTTCGGGGAAAAACAAAGGAAAGCGGGTCAGGTTGATGCGTCGCTCATCCACCTCGGTCTCGGCAAAGTCTGTGGCCAGGGTGATCCGCAAATTGGACTCAGGGGTCGGGCGCAGGGATACGTCGCCTCCCATGGCAAGGGACCCGTTGGTGGTATGGCCCCCTGCCCGGTAAGGCACCATCAAATCCCCGCGCAGGTAGGGCACCACTTCCAGGCCCAGCCCCTGATCCAGATTCTGCAAGCCCCCAAGGACTCCGCCGGCGGTGAGCAGAAAGAAGCGATTGCCCTCATAGGCTCCGGACCAGCGAGACTCTTCCCCATTGGCCACGCGCTTGCGCCGCAGGTTGAAGCCCCAGCGGCTCTTGCTCGAATCAAAGGCCAAGGTCTGGAAGGGCAAGGCGATCTCTGCCTCCCAACCGCGCCCGGTGACCCGCGACTTGCCCTCCCAAACCCCATCCCAGCGCTTGTTGAAGCTCGTCCCCCCGTTGGCGATCAACGCATCTCCGCGGGATCCCCCCGCGGTGATTTGGAACCAATAGGCTGACTGGTGATCGTGAAAGGTGTCAAACCACAATTCGACCACATCGTCGTAGCGCACAAAGGCGTCCCGGTCCATCTGGCGGGCGCGCACTTCCTTGGGATCATCGAAGCAAACGATGCCGATAAAGAGAGTCTCTCCGTCCTGGAAGAATGACACCTGGGTGGGGTAAGTGGGTTGGGCCCCCTCAACAGGGCGCACCTGGGTCAATGGACTCAGTTGGCCAGCCCCCTGCCACTCTTCCGCATTCACCCGCCCGTCCAAGTGAATGGTGCGCCCTGGAGCAAGCCGCGCCACAGAAGCGCGAGAGCCCTGACCGTCGACCTGGACTGCACCCCAGGCGGGAGAGGGGGCCAAGAGAATGCCGGCCACGAAGAAGGGAGAGGTTGCTCGCATGAGGGGATCGCTCTTGAGTTCCTAGATCGGCGAGGCGTCCTGGGACTGACCGGCTTCTCTCTCGGCGCGCACGAACCAACCAATGCCCGAGAGCACAGTGAGCAGGGAAAGCACCGCCAAGATCCAAGACAGGGACACCCCGGCATCATACGCAAGGCCCACCAACCCACCCATGGCCGAAAAGCAAAGTGTCAGGCCCAAACTCTCGCTGCTTTGCACGCGCCCTCGCCAGCGGTCGTCGATGCCACGCTGCCAGAGAGTGGTGGAGCCCACCCAGATCGTGCTGCCCCCCGTATGAGCCAAGGCCACCAAGAAGAAAATCCAATAGGGCCCATCCGCCATGGCAACCAGGCTGTAACCCAGCCCCGCCACCAGGAATCCCGCCGCAGTGGAAACTCGCAGGCCGCGATCGGTGGAGCCGGTCAAGGCCCGTGCGATGATCGGGCCCACTCCGGTGCCCAAGCCCCTGGCCGCATAGAGCAATGAGATGGACAGGCCCGCGGCGGCCATGGAGCTGCCGTCGGACAACTCCTTCCCCAGGAGAGACAGGCAAACCAGGTAGCCCCCCGCCACGCTCCAGTGCCACTTGGCCGTGATGCCCGAACTGACCCGCTTCTCGCGCAGGTGCTGCCAGGCCTCACGCAATTCACCCAGCATGAGGACGCGCCCCAATTGAAAGCGGTCCGATTGGGACGGAGGGCCGGGCAAGCGCAGGGAGACCAGGAGAGCCGCGGAAACCAGATAGGTTCCCGCATCAATGATGAAAACGGTACTGGCGCCCGTCAACTCCAGGAGGAGCCCCCCCACCAAGGCACCCAAGGTCAGCATGGTGCTCCAAGTCACGGCGGTCAGGCCATAGGCCGCATGGAGGTCCTCGCGCCGCACCAGATTGGGCACCGTGGCCGAGTGCGCCGCGTCATAGAAGGGGCCAAGAGCCATTTGCAAGAACAGCAGCCCATACAGCAAGGGCAGGTCTTCCGGCCGCTTGATCAATAGGAGGCCCATCACCACCAGGGCTCGCAGCAGGTCAGCAACGATCATGGTTCCCTTACGGGAAACCCTGTCCGCCATGGAACCCGCCAAGGGAAGCAGCAGGGCCGATGGTAAAAGGCGCAGGGCGAGCTCCCCCGCAAAGAGTGCGCCCGCTGTTTGGACCGCATCCGCGCCGCCCAGGTGGGCGATCAGAGCCAGCACGGCCATGCGGTTGAGCCAATCCCCCGCCTGAGTCACGACCTGTGCAAGCCACAACCTACGGAAGGCTGGGTTGCGCTTCAGAACCTGCAGCAAAGCGCTCTTTTGTCCGGCCTAGGCTGAGGCGATGATGGGCAGGCAAGTACCAATGCGCTCAAGAGCCAGATCGATCTCCTCAGCCGTCACCACCAAGGGCATGCGGAAGCGCACGGAAACTTCACCGCTGGCCAAGGCCAGAATCTTGTTGTCCATCAGATGAGCAAGCAATGCGTCCCGGGAACTGTTGTTCTCGCAGGTAAACGCGATCAAGGTGCCCACGCCGCGCACATTGCTAACGCCGGCGTGCTCGCCGGCTAGAGCCCTGAGGCCCGTGACGAATTGCTCGCCGCGCTCAACTGCATTCTCATGCAGCTTCTCGTCCAAGATGATCTCGATCATGCGCTTTGAGCGCACCATGTCCACCAGGTTGGCACCCCAGGTGGAGTTGATGCGCGAACTGCGCACAAAGACATTGTCAGCCACCTCGTCCACGCGCTTGCTGGCGTAGATGCCGCAAACTTGGGTCTTCTTGCCAAAGGCAACGATGTCCGGGGCCACTCCGAGCTGCTGCCACATCCAGGGTGTGCCGCTGCCGAAGAAGCCCACTTGGACCTCGTCATAGATCAAAAGAGCTTCGTGCTGATCCGCGTAGCCGCGCAAGGCCTGGAAGAACTCCGGACGGAAGTGGTTGTCGCCACCTTCTCCCTGCATGGTCTCGATCAGGATGGCGGCCACGCGGTTCTCATACTTGGCGAAGGCCGCCTCGATCTCGGCACAGGCGCGGGCCTCTTCGGCCTCGATATCGTTGGCGATGCTGCCGTCTTGAGCAAACTCAATCGCGGGGTTGTGCACCCGGGGCCAGTCGAACTTGGGGAACAGGGCGATCTTGTCGGGCACCGTGTTGGTCAGGCTCATGGTGTAGCCCGTGCGGCCGTGGAAGGCCGCGTTGAAATGCAGCACGACCAACTGATTGCCATCGTCAACCTTATCTATGCCCACCTTGCGCGCCTTCCAGTCGAAGGCCACCTTGATGGCGTTTTCCACCGCCAGGGCGCCCCCATCGATCCAAAAATGGTGCGGGAAGCCCTCAGGGGTCACCCTTGTGGCAAAGGTCTCCACAAAGTCCGCCATGTGCGATGTGTAGATATCCGAGTTGGCGGGCTTGTTGCGCGCCACCAGTTCGATCTCCTTGCGGAACTCGGGCTCCAGCATGCCCGGATGGTTGTAGCCAATGGGCCAGGACGCAAAGCAGGTGAAGAAGTCCAGGAACTCGTCCCCCGTGCGCGAGTCATGGATCCAAGACCCATGAGAACGTTCCAGGTCCATGACAAATGGCAGACCATCCGCCAACTGATGGCGACCGAGAATCTCGTGAACAGCGTTGGGGGCAATCATGGATGAGTCAGTGGCTGGAGGATCTGGACAAACGCGGGGTCTGGAGGAGGCGCAGAACCAACGCAGGGCCGCCCAAAGAAGAGCATCTCCCTGCGCGGCCGCCCCCCCTATGGGCACTTGCCACCAAAAGCCTACTGTACCGTCTCAGGGACCCTCCAGACTGCCCTGGACGCAAGCAGGGGGTAAGAAAAGGGGGGTCCCAGGGGCTTGCGGGCTCAAGGCTGAAGGTCAGCGCTCCAACCAACCCTCAAATAGCCGTGATTGCAGAGTAGAAAGTGGGATTCACCCAACTATACCCCGGGGAAACCCCTATATTTGGCGGGAATGGTAGGTTCTCTGCGCAACAAGCCCAACGGCTTTCCCCCCTGGGCACGGGTACGTCACCAGCGCGACTTCGACCGGGCCTGGCGTGAAGGCCGCCGAGCCCGAGGATCCCAAATTGTGGTGATTGCCGTGGACAACCAAATGGGTATCACCCGCCTGGGTCTTTCGGTGGGAAAGAAGATCTGGCGCGGGGCCGTACAACGCAACCACGTCAAGCGGATCATGCGCGAGGGCTTTCGCCTGTCCTATGACCAGCTGCCCAAGGGTGTGGACCTGGTGCTGATCGCAGCCAAACCCAAACTACGCCCCCAACTCGCCAGCCTGCAGGAGGAACTGGTCCACCTGTCCCACAAAGCCCATCGCCGTTACCGCAAGGCCCAGGTCGCTGCGCTACCCGTCAATTCCCTGCCCCCCAGCCCAGAGTCACAAGGAGAGTCGAGTTGATGCGGTTTCTCGGTCAAGGGCTGGCCTTGCCCATTCGCTTTTATCAACGCTGCATCTCCCCCTGGACCCCACGCAGTTGCCGCTTCTCACCGACCTGCAGTTCCTATGCAATTGAAGCACTTCACTCCCACGGAGCCCCACTTGGGCTCTGGCTGACCCTGCGACGCATCTTGCGGTGTCACCCCTTTTGCAAAGGCGGGCATGATCCCGTCCCCCCCCACTATTCCTGATCCCCAATGTCAGCATACTTGCTTCCCGGAATCTTCCTGAGCCTGATCTCCCCGGCCTGCTCCACACTTGACGGCGAGCCCGCCCAGCAACCGGACTGCCCAATCTCTGGGACGGTCCCCGTAGATCATCTGATAGAGAAGGGAGAGAGCCACTTTGCCCATCTCTGGCAGGTGACCTCCGGCGGAGAAAATGCCGAGGCCTATTGGAGCTTCGAAGGAGACCGCCTCTGCCTGCAAGTAGCCAACCCAAGCGTCGGCTGGAACTGCGATCGCATCACAGTGACCATGCCCGATGGCTCCCTTAAGCAGATCAGCAATGGCCAGGGTGTGACCACCTGCTCCTACTTCCTGCCCGGTGGCAAGAACGTGATCTTTGCCTCCACCAAAAGCACACACGAGACATGCCCCCCACGGCCCGATCACTCGAAGGGCTACGTCTGGCCGATCCATGACAGCTATGAAATCTACCGGCACACCCTGGGCGGGGGCACCCAGCCCCTGATCACTTGCGCAGGATATGACGCCGAAGCCACTGTCAGCCCCCTAGGCGATCGCATTGTCTTCACCTCCACGCGCTCCGGTGACCTGGAACTGTGGACCTGCGACCTGGAGGGCAACAACCTCTTCCAGGTGACGAACGAACCGGGTTACGACGGAGGTGCCTTCTTCAGCCACGATGGCAAGCAACTGGTCTTCCGCACCACGGCTTTCACCCCGGGCAAGCGCGCAGAGGAGGCCTCGGCCTACAAGGAACTGCTCAGCACGGGCCTTGTGCGCCCCAGTCACATGGAGATCTACACGATCAACGTCAATGGCAAGCAACGCCGCCAGTTGACCCATCTGGGCAAGGCGAATTTTGCCCCCAGCTTCTTTCCCGATGACAAGCGCGTGATCTTCGCCAGCAACCACCATGACCCCAAGCGGCCCGCTATGAACTTCGACCTCTTCGCCATTGACGTGGAGAGCGGTGAACTCGAACAAATTACGACTCTAAACGGGGAGCGTGGCAAGCAGTTTGACGGCTTCCCCCTCTTCTCGCCGAACGGCAAGTACCTGGCATTCTCTTCTAATCGGGGTGATGGGCCAGCGGGCGAAACCAATGTCTTCATCGCCCTCTGGCGCTGAACGGAGCACAAATCTATGGAACACAAACCTCTAGTTGCGATCATTGATGATGACCCCGCCATGCGGGATCTCGTACGCCACGTGTTGGGTACAGTGGGCCACGAAACCCGCCGTTTCCCAACGGTGGAGGAGTTTCTCGACAACACCGAGATGGAGCACATGGCCTGCTCGATCTGTGATGTGCGCATGCCCGGCCTGGGTGGCCTCGGCCTGCTGAATCGCATGGCAGAAGACCCGCATGCCCCGCCTGTGGTCCTGCTCACAGCTCACGGAGATGCCCAGATGGCGGTCCAAGCCCTGCGAGCCGGGGCCTTCGAGTTCCTGGAGAAGCCCTTTCGGGACCAGGACCTGCTCGACCAGGTGCAACGGGCGCTGGAACTCGACAACCTGCGACGCAACCGCAGGGTAATCTTGGCCACCCTGCAAGGCCGGCACAAACTACTCACACCCCGTGAGCAAGAGGTCTTCCAATTAGTGGTGGATGGCACCACCAACCGGGCAATCGCGAAGGCCATGGACCTTTCCCAAAAAACCGTCGAGGTCCACCGAGCCCACATGATGACCAAAATGGCAGCCGGTTCCCTGCCGGGGCTGGTGCGCATGGCCGTTGCCCTGGAATCCGTGGCCGGATTGCATCCCTTGGAAACGGTACTGACCACGAGCCTTGGAAACATCGGTTTACAGGATGGGCAGGTGTCCAAGAGTGCGGCCGCGGGTCTTTGAGGCCAGGGGTCAGGACCTCCAGACATGCAGCTGACAGTTCTGGCCAGCGGTAGCGGTGGGAACAGTTCCCTGCTGCGTATCGGCGAGGGTGGCATCCTGGTGGACGCGGGCCTGGGTCCCCGTTTGATGCGCGATCGCTGGGCCCATCTGAACCTGGGGCACCGCGCCCTGGAACATGTACTGGTGACCCACGGACATTTGGACCACTCCCGCTCTGCCGGGGCACTTGCCCGTCGGCAGAACGCAACACTGCACTGCGCGCCGAGCATGACCACGCACCGTGCCCTGGCGCGTGCTCCCCGTTATGCCGAATTGCGGGCAGGCAGCGAACAGGTGCTGGAGTGCCGCGAGGGCACGGTGCGGGTGCGCTCAGCGTTGCTGCCCCACGACTGCGACCCGACCCTTGGATTTCGCTTGGAGTGCGCTGGTCGGCGGGTGGTGATCCTGACGGACTTGGGCAAGCCTGATGCAGCGGTGGCCCGACATCTGGCGGACCCCCACGTGCTGCTGCTGGAGTTCAACTACGACGAAGACATGTTGCGTGAGGGGCCCTATCCCGACGTGCTCAAGCGGAGAGTCGCCGGAGACCGTGGACACCTCTCCAATCTCCAGGCCCAAAAGCAACTTGCATTGCTCGCCGGGCCCAGCCTGCACACGCTTGTGCTGGGTCACATCTCACAGAAGAACAACACTCCCGATCTGGCAATCAAGGCGGCAGAATCCGAGTTGGCCCGCCTCAACCGCAGTGATGTGCGGGTACTGGTTGCGCAGCAGGACCAGGCGCTGGATGGGATCCAGGTCTAGTCACGGGCAAATCGGAAGCGCACTATGGCGAAGAGCGCCTGGAAGCCGTCCTTCCAGCCCACCTTCTTGCCGTCCTCATAGCCGCGATTGTTGTACTGAATTGGAACCTCAACAATGCGCAACCCCTGACGAGAGAAAGCGGCGGTCATCTCCGGTTCAATGGTGAAACGAGGTGAGCTGAGCTTGAGCGCCCGGGCAATGGGCGCGGGAATCACCTTGTAACAGGTTTCCATGTCGGTCAGAGAGTAACCCGTGAAGAGATTGCTCCAGGCGGTCAGGAATTTGTTGGCCATGGTGTGCAGACGGAAGTGCACGCGCTGCGTACGGCCCAGAAAACGGGAACCATAGACCACATCAGCGTGTCCCTCCACGATCGGCGCGATCAGGATGCCGTAGTCCTCCGGGTTGTACTCCAGGTCGGCGTCTTGCACCAATACCAGATCGCCCTGAACTTCTTGAAAGGCCGTGGCCAAGGCTGCTCCCTTGCCCTTGTTCTGGCGGTGATAAAAACAACGCACAATGCCGGGGTGCGCATCTTCATAACGCGCCATAATCTTGCGACTGTCATCTCCTGAGCCATCATCCACCAACAGGACCTCCTTCTCGAAAGAGGTAGACAGCACGCGCTCAAGGATCTCTCCAAGGGTGGCCTGCTCATTGTAGATCGGAATGACGACTGAGAGCTTCATCTGCGAGGTTCACCTGTCATCGACTCAAGGCCCTTGAACATCTCGTCCAAACCCAGAAAATCAACCAAACCCTCGTGCAGCGCGCGGTAGGCAGGGTCCCCTTCGATGCACCAGAGGGGTTTCTGAAAGAGGGGCAGAATTTCCGAGTCAGGACGCCGGCGCCGATCCTGCACCGACTTGCGCCGAGCCATCCAGTGGTCCCAGCCCCCGATGAAGTCATCAATTGCCACCAGATCAGCAACTCCGATGCGATCCAGGGCCTGACGCTGATTCCTGCCGCGCCAGCGGGCCATGAGTTGGCCGAGCCAACCACGGCCGGCAAGATTCTCCAACTCTTCTATACGGTATTCCTTGCGATCCAGCCCACCCAGGTGCATAAACGCACGACGGCTGGCCAGGGCCAGCATGGCAGGCATCACCCGCCGCAGGTGCTCGTCGTCGTAGTTCTTGAAGCAAGCCAGCAAGGGATTGCGGACCTGCAATTTCCGAAGACGTTCCTTGGGCACACGCGCACTGGTAGAAGAGTGGTGGTGGTAGCAGACCGCTTCGGGGGTGTAGTGCACTTCGTGCCCCAAGACCCAAGTGCGCCAGCCCAGATCCACATCCTCATAGTAGGCAAAGAAATCCTCGTCAAACCCCCCCACCTCATCAAATGTCGCCGCGTCCATTGCCATGGCGCCGCCGCAGGCGAAAAGGGTCTTGCGCGGGGTATTGAACACAGGGCTGTCGCTCTCACGATAGCCACGCTGTATGCCAATGCCATGGAAGTTGGCACCCCCGCCTGCGGTGTCGATGGAGGAACCATCCCAGTGCAACATCTTGCCCGTGCTGGCGACGCAATGGCCTTGCACTATCGGCGCAACCAGGGCACGCAGGAAACCGGGCTCCACCCGCAAGTCGTTGTTCAAGAACACCACCAGGTCAGGTCGGTCAGCATTGCGCATACCCTGGTTGCAGCCCGCGCTAAAACCCATGTTGCGCTCGTTTTGGATGCAACGCACCCAGCCGTGCTTGCGAGCAACATAGGACTGGCTGCCATCCTTGGACCCATTGTCCACCAAGACCACCTCGCGCATGTCCTCGGGGTAGTCCAACTCGTTCAAAGACTTGAAGCAGCCGTCGAGGTGATGCTTGCCGTTCCAATTGAGAACCACGATGGAGCAGCGGGGCAAATCTGTATCGGTTAGAGGCTCGGCTCTGGGCGCGATCAGAGGATCAGCGGCATGCTCGCTGCGCGACTTGCCCTTGGACTCCTTCTTGGATCCGCCGGAACGCTTGGCCTTGGGCCGCTTGCCGTGCTTCTTGGTCATGACTCGTGAGAGGGTCGAGCGTGCAGACAAAGGCGCACCAAACGCAGGTGCCCGTCGCTGCTGGACTGCTGGCCGGCAACCACTCTAAGGTTCGAGGCCCCGGGGGGGAGCCTCAGGTCGATCGCCTGCAGTACGGCCCGGTCCTCTTTATCGGCCTGAATCGGGGGCAACATGTGAGATTCAAGGCCTTCGATTTCCACGCGCCCTGTCAGGCGCACGCCCAGCTCCCCGGCCAGGGAGAATTGTTCCACCTCCAGACGTGCGGGACCCTCGGGCACCCCCTCCAGACTGAACTCAAGCACCGCGCCGGGGCGCAGCAGCACCATCTCCGCCCCCTGCTCCAAGATCTCCCCACTGGACCGCTGAGCCTCACGCGGAGAGAACTCCGCCAGCAGGCGCTGGTTGTGGGCCCTGCGCTCTACACAGGCCAGGGCCCGATAGCGGAACTCCCAGTCGAGGGCGTCCTGGACCACGCTCTTGGGCCGCGGAAATTCAAGCGAGAGATTGGCTAGCAGTTCCGGCTCGTCGAGCAGGCGGGCCAACACCCGGGCCAGATCGATGGCGTCGGCAGGCTCAAAGTGCAGACCGTCGATTCCGTCGCGCACGAACTCCGCCATACCTCCGAAGCCCGAGGCCACCACCGGCGTTCCGCAGGCAAAAGCCTCAGCAATGGTCACCGGCGCGTTCTCATACCAGACGCTGGGAACCACCAGCACGTCCAAGTCTGCATGCACCTCGCTCAGACGCGCATTGTCAAAACGACCCACGAACTTGGTGCGCGTGCCAGCAGCCCGTCGCTCAAGGTCCTGGTGATACTCGTCCTCTTCAGGATCAAAACCTCCATGAATGAACAGTTCGATGCTGCGACCCGCCAAGAGGCCCATGGCATCCACCAGCACATCGCAGCCCTTGTACCACACCAGACTGCCCACAAAGCCAACACGTAGCACGCCCTCTGGACGAGGACTCTTGGCCCTTGCGGAGAGGTGCTCCAGACTCAGGCCGTTCTCGCTGAACAGAAAACGGTGGGGATCAAAAACTCCACTCTCCAGATAGCGTTCCCGCAAGAAGCGGCTTGGGCTGACTTGCAGATCACAGTCCCTGTAGGCCCCGAGCACAACCCCTTCGCGCTCGCTCAGATCCATGAACTCTGCCGCTTGCGTGCGCTGTTCTTGGGGGCATATCTCGGTTCTCTCAAGGCGCCGGGCCAGTTCCACCAGCCCCGCTTGAACCCCCGGCCCGAGACTGGCCAAAGCCGGAATCGACTCCAAGGAACGCTCCTTGACGCAGGCAAAACAGCCCGCCCCCATGTTGTGGGCACAGACCACGCCATCCGGTCGAATCAGCTGCACCCGGGAACAGAGACCCCAGTAGTCGTGACAATGCACCACCGTGGCGCAGCCCGCCTGCTTGGCAACGCGCACGAGTGAAGTGCTGGTGTGGATCAAATGCTGAAAGTGCACCACATCCGGCTGCTCACGGGCCAAGACCCGGGCAAAAGCGGCTTCCGCACGGGGCTGCTCGTAGCTCGCGCGCAGATTGGGGTGATCGAGACGATGGGTCATGCGCCAGACCCGGAGATCCTCAAAGCTGCCCTCGTGCACTTCGAAATCCTCGGGCCCCCCGAGGATTCCGGGCACCCGCGCGAAAATCGCTACCTGATGTCCCAGAGCCTGCATGCCACGGGCCAGGCCCAGGGTGAAGACTTCGGTGCCTGCCCAGGTGTCCGGTGGAAATCCGTGCACCACATAGAGCAGCTTGAGGTCACCGTCCTGACGCATCCTGGTAGCAGGCCGCAGGTGGGTAGTCTGCCCTCCAAGATGCAACCCCTCAAAGGCCGCTCTTCGCAGGTTGCGAACTTCGTTTGCCAGCTCCCTTTCTGCAGCAATTGACAATCCTAGAGTCTTGATGAAAGCCTGGTCCCCAGGAGCCAGACGATCGAGCAGAACCGGCACATCTTCAGACCGCCCAATGCAGGTGCGCCCAAGCCACGACCGATTGAAGCTCCCATCGATCGCCCCCCGGGCGTGAGTTTCCCTCAGGTCGTAGTCGTGGCTGTGCTCCACCTTGGCGGCATCGCTATAGACAATCCTCTTGCCTCCTTCGAGCATCGCCCGCGCCATCAACACATCCTCCCCGAAAGACGTGCGCGGCAGAGGGTGGCACTCCCAAACCGAACGCCGGATGGCAGAAGCCACATCCTGGAAGGTGTACAGCGCACGCTTCTCATCCGGGCTCATGGTCGCGTATTCATCCGGAGCTGGAAGCTCCACTACCCGCCGCCCTTCGCTCCAACCGGGATCATCCCGAGAGAGAACAAGAGTCGAGAGTTTCGCATCCTGCCGAGGCAGGTTTCGACAGAAAGCTCCAGCAACCAGAGGATCCTCAAACTCCGCTGCAAGATCCGCCAACCATGTGTTCCCTGTGGGTATCGCGTCCTGGGTCAAGAAAACCAACAGGTCTCCTGCACTGCGCGCCGCCAACCTATTGCGCGTGTCCCCGTGGTCGAACTCAACGGTGTGAATCCGATCCAGGTGCAGGGGTACACTGAAATCTTTCGCCAAGGCCTCAATGAACTCGAAGGATCCATCCGTGGATCCTGAATCCGTAACCCACAGGTCCCAAGGCAGAGGGCACTCCTGAGCATTGAGGGCCTCAAACACCCGCTTGAGAAACTGCATGCCCTGCCAGGTGGGCATCAGCACCGAAATGCTGGAGATCGCTTGTTCGCTCATGGAAATCAACCGCAAGGGTCAGCCGCCTAGCCTAGCGCGAGGGGCCGCACAGACCAAAGACATGTACAACAGCTGACTCAGGAATAACGCCGGGTAGCCGCCCGACCCAAGGGCAGGTTCCAGCCCAAAGTGCCCAAGAATTGCCCAAGCACCATGGCCCCGCGCAGAAATGGTGAACGCAACAGGTAGCGCAGGAGAATACGCTCCTGACCCCGCATGTATTTCCAATCCGCACGCACCTCGTGGCCCCAACCCCGCAGCATGCTGATCGGACCGGGGCGTACCCTGAATCCAAACTGTCGACGCAAGAAGGCTGCGTCAAGACGATAGCGTTCGAGGGCGCCCAGCAGAGAGTAGCAATGGGCGTGGCGAACCATCGCCAATGGCGCGTGTGCAAGGGCCTGCCCTTGGGCCAGGACCAGGGCGGCCCAGACGACATCTTCACCAAAGGCCTCTTGGGGAAAAGGCCATTTGATCAATGCCTGGGCCCGATAGGCACAGGCCACATTATGGAAGCGAGCCTGCTGCACCGCTTCCGTGGGCGCAAGATCTGCCAGGACCTGACCCGGGGGAAGCCTGCGCACCTGCGCCAACCCGGACGCCTCGGGAGACGCGAGCACCGTGCGCGCGGTCAAAGGATCGTCGCTGGGATGGGGCACGAGTCGCGCGCCAACCGCAGCTACACTCAAGTCTTCAAGGGGCTTCAAGAGTTGCTCGATGCAGTCAGGCCCCACGGGCACGGCATCCTGGGTCAAGAAAAGCAAATAGGTCCCCTTAGCTCGACTGACAAGAAGGTTGCGTGTTGGACCATGGGAGAACTCGTGCCGGGGAATCACCTGCACATCGAAACCCGCTCCTTCAAGCAGGGACACGGTCTGGTCTGTGGACGAAGAGTCCACAGCCAGCCACTCCACCTCGCCGCTGATCTCTTGCTGCGCAAGGGCTGGCAGCAGGCGCTGCAAGTCGCCTGCGGCATTGAGCGTAGGCAAGAGAATTGAGAGGCGGGGCGCGGTCACGATAGGAGACGGATCAAACCCGATCGCAGAGTTCCCGGTAATTGCAGCTACTGCACTCGAAGCCCGGCTCGATCAGAGGAAAAGCCTGTGGGTCCCCATCCTCAAAATCCGCATTGAAGTGCAGCGACTTCATCTCGGCCAATGACTCTGAGATGCGAACAAAAGCCCCATCCAAACCGGCTGCCCCTGGCTCTACGCGCACAACCTCGCGGGTGGTCAGATAGACGTCAAAACCGATCACTTTGTCGGGGTCCGCACCCCACTTGTCCCTGGCATAGCCCGCGTAGACCTGCAACTGAAACTCATCAGCCTTACGCGGGCTGCCGGTCTTCCAGTCCCAAATGTGCACGCTGCCATCCTCGGCACGGTAGGCAAAGTCCGGTACAGCAAAGACCTTGGTTCCTTCAAAATCAAAGGTGGTCATGTCCTCGCAGGCCAGCCAGGTCGAAGGATCCGCCTCCCGAACGGGGGCCAGCTCAGGCATGTCCAGGAAGGACTCCAGTGAGGCAATGATGCGCTCCTTGTAGCGCGTGCCATAGGTGGCGGCTGCTCCGCTGGCTTCATCGATGCGCTCTTCCTGATAGTGATGCTCCGCCAGATGACACATCTTGGCCGGTCGACGACGCCACTTGCCTTGCTTGGAAACCTGATAGTGCTCCCGCAGGGCCCCAACCGCTGTATCGAGGAACTCTTGACGGGAGGGCTGGGGTCGGCCCTCTCGTTTGGCGATGAACCAGGCCTCGATGGCCTCATGCACGATCTGCCCCGCCAACATGGGCATGCGCGTCATCTTCTTGAGCAACCAGGCCTGTCGCCTGGCGGGGTCACCACCCTGCTGCCAGCCCAGCCAGGAGCCGTAGTAGTCCAGGTAGTACTTGCGTGGGCAAGCGACAAAGGTGCCGGCTCGAGATGCCGACCAGGAGAGTTCATGCTGAATGGCCATTCAAAGAGGATCCTCGCCCCCCGGATCAGTGTGTGCAAGCCTTTCCAGCTTTACCCGGCCTGTCTTTTTGAATCGCCCCTTTCCACGGGGGATGCAGGCGCCCCACAGCGCTCGACGGCAAGCTCGCAATCCGCAACGGAGATACCTGCTTCCCCTGCTGTGACCCGCTTACCTTGGCCCTGGTCAAGGCTCAGAAGATGCACGGGAGCGCCCCAAAGATGGGCCAGATTACTGATCAGTTGACCCGCCTCCTGCAGCACAAGATCCCGGCCGTCGTGCATGTGCGCCAAGACCAGGGCACCTTCGGAGTCCACCTCTTGCAGTTGAATACGGGGCTGACCCGCCCAGGACAAGCTGCTGAGGAGCTGTTGTTTCACGGTCTTCCAATCCCGATCCGCAACCTGACGGCCCCCACCTTTTGGATTATCACGGTAGATGAAGAGCTCGTTTTCCAAGGCAAATTCCTCATCCACAAGCTCGTCGATGAAGGAAGTATCGTTGTGAATCTTGCGCAAACGAAAAAGATCATGACCCAGGCGATCCGCGTGACGGAACAACTCGATACCTAGTTTGTAGGGATTCAACTGCCCCGACTGAGCGGCGGTGGCTCCCGAATGGCAATCGGCAAAGTCGATGATCTCGGATCCATCCAACAAGCCTCCAGTCAACAGGCGGCTGTGCCAGAAAGATGCCCAACCCTCGTTCATGATCTTGGTCTGGCGTTGGGGCATGAAGTAATAGGCTTCATCACGCACAACGCGCAACACCTCGCGCTGCCAGGCTTCCAAGGGCGCATGCTCAATCAAGAACGCCAGGCAGTCGTAGGTAGGCAGGGCACTGCCAGCCAGCCGCGTAGGTTCTGGCGGCCGCACGGGCCTTCCATCCAGGACTGCTTCGAAACTCGCCCGAGCATGATCAATGCGCCCAACACTCTCTGAAGCGCGAGGTCCTTGCAGGGGCAAATAGGGATCAAGCAGACCTTCAAGGCAGAGAGCCCGGTCGAGCATCCGATCCAAATTGTCCTGCCCCTGGTCAGCACTGATTTGCTTGATGCGCTCCGCGTTTGATTCCATGGCCTGCACCATGCGTCGTTCCGTGGGAGCGAACCACACGTTGTGCTTGAAGAAGTCCGCGTGCCCGAAGACGTGAGCCATGACGAGTTTCTGCTCCATCAAGGAGTTTGAGCGCACCAGATAGGCAATAGTGGGATCGTTGTTGATGACCAACTCATAGATCTTGGACAGCCCATAGGAGTAACCCTTGTGCAAGCGCTCGAAGTCCATACCGAAGCGCCAGGAGGCATAGCGCCTGGGGAAGCCCCCATAAGCGGCAACGGCGTTCAAGTCACGGGCATCGAGGATTTCAAAGAGCACCTCAAAAAAGTCCAGGCCAGCAGCGTGGGCCGCATCCTCCGCCCTTTGGGCCTCTCGCTTCAGTCTCGCACTGAGGTTGGGGGTGCGAACCATGCCTAACGGCCCCTCCCCAGGAAAGCGCGGATCGACTCGGCGATCTCATCACGACCATCTACTGCAGCGCTGATCAGGTTCTCAGCGCTGCCGAGAGCCTGTTCCAGGTCCTTCTTGAACTGACCTGATCCATAGGCGCTCTTGACTTGACCGTAGCAGAATTGATTGACCCGAGGCAGCAACTCGTCTCGCAGCAAGCTGATGCAGTGAGAAGTATCCCTTGCGCTCCAGTTGTCCCCATCGGAATAGTGGAATGGGTAGATATTCCACTGGTCCGGCCTGTACTTGGTCTGGATCAGCTCAAGGGCCAGTTCATAGGCCGAGGATATCTTGGTTCCTCCGGATTCGCGTAAGTGGAAGAACTCTTCGCTGTCAACGATCTTGGCAACCGCATCGTGCACAATGTAAACAACCTCGATGTTCTTGTACTGGCTACGTAACCAGGTATCGATCCAGAAAGCCTGAATGCGCACGATCTCCTTCTGCTCTTTACCCATTGAACCCGAGACATCCATCATGTGCAGAATGACAGCACTGGATTCTGGCAACGGCGCAGTGCGGCGCATGCGGAAGCGCTCGTCGTCTTTGATAGGTACCACCCTTGGTTCAGCGGGGTCCCATTTTCCCTCAGCAATGGTGCGCGTCAAAGCCCGCTTGAAGGTGCGCCGAAAGTGCCGCAAACTACGTGGCCCCTGGTTACGAAGGCCGGTGTAGCGCCCCCCTTCAGACAGGAGTTGCTTGGTGCCCCGGGGTTCGATGTTGGGCAGCTCCAGCTCGGCAGCCAGCATCTCCGCCAGTTCGTCAATCTCGACCTCGACCTCCAGCATGTGCTGGCCCGGGTCCTCTCCGGCAGCGCCTGCGCCCTCTCCGTTCTGGCCGTCCCCATCCACCACTGCACCTTCCTCACCAGGGCCCTGGCCCACGCCTTGACCCTGGTTTTCTCCAAATCGCAGGCGTGGCAGTTCAATCTGCGGCACAGGAATGGAAATCGTGCGGCCAGCGCGCTGACCGAGAAGGTCTGTGCTGGAGAGGTATTTCTTCAGATCTTCACGCAACCGCCCCCGGACAATGTCCCGGAAGCGCGCGCGGTCCTTCTCGATGCGGTAGATCTCGTAGCCCATGGATTCAGGCGGCCTGCTCCACCTCATCCTCTTGTGAGCCGTCGATGTCGTGTGCAAAGAGATTGGCCACTTCATGCAAGACAGCCTCGGCGGAGTATTCGTCATACCCGAAACGACGCATCAGGCGCTCACGGATCAGTCCAATCTTCTGCTGGGTATCAGGGTCAACCACGTTGGAAACCAGACTGGTGAGCTGGATCGAATCCTTGTGATCTTCGAATAGCTTGAGCTCAAGGGCCCGGGTCAAACGCCGATTCTCGCGGTAGTCAAAAGTCCTGCCTTCAAGATGCACAACGGCGATGTAGTTCATCAGTTCGTGCCTGAAGTCGTCCTTGCGCACTTCGGGTACATCAATCATGTCTTCGATCGAGCGCATCAAGCGTTCGTCAGGAGCATGCGAGGTCCCGTCACCACTGATGACCTTCTCCCGGGTGGTGTGAGCACGCACGTTGTCCAGGTACTTGGAGCACAGACGATCAAGAGCTTCCTGGTCCGCAGCGATGGCCACCTGCACCTCGTGCTTGATGGTCTCTTGGTACTCTTCGCGCACCTGGGCCACACGCTCCAGATACTTGCGACGCAACTCTTGGTTGGCCACCATGGAATTGTGCTGCAGGCCGTCTTCGATGGCCGCCAGGATCTCACGGGGACCCACCACAGGCTTCTCTGACACGAGGCAGGCGGCAATGCGGTCCTGCACAAAGCGCGGCGAGATGCCCTCCATGCCCTCGCGCTCACAGGCCGCACGCAACTCGCCGACCTGCTCCCTGGTGAAGCCCTGAATTTCCTGACCGTCGTACAGGTGGGCCTTCTGCAGCAGGGTCAAATTGGGCAAGGCCGGCTCTTCGAGGCGGGTGAGCACCGCCCAGAGAGAGGCCATCTCCAGTGTATGGGGTGCCAGACGGCGCCCTGGAGCCCCGGGCTGACCGTAGCGACTACGATGAATCGCCAGTTCCGCGGAGACCTCCAGGTTGTAGGGAATGTCGATCTTGATGGTCCGATCCCGGAAGGCTTCCATCAACTCGTTGGACAAGAGTCGCAGGTACTCGGGCTCGTTGGTATGCCCCAGGATGACTTCATCGATGGAGGTCTGGGCGAATTTCTTGGGCTTGATCAGGTGCTCTTGGGTTGCACCCAGAAGGTCATACAAGAAGGCCACATCGAGCTTCAGGACCTCAACAAACTCCAGCAACCCTCGATTGGCCACGCAGAACTCGCCGTCGAAGTTGAAGGCCCTGGGATCTGAATCGGAGCCGTACTCAGCGATCTTGCGGTAATTCAAATCACCGGTCAACTCCGTGGAGTCCTGGTTCTTCTCGTCCTTGGGTTGAAAGGTACCGATGCCAATGCGATCCGCTTCACTAAACACCAGACGCTGAACTTGAATGTGGCCCATGACCTTGACCCAGTCACCTTCATAGCGATCCATCAGTTTCTTCAACCAAAAGCGGCTGACCGGGTCGAGTTCTCCCTCGATACGCAGTTCATACTCGGCGCCTAAACTCAGGGAAAGACGCTGGGCTACTTCGGCGCGCTGCGCACCAGGAATCAACAGCAACGGATCCTGGTGAGTGGCAGAGGGAATCACTTCTCCGTCCACGTTCCAAGAAAATGTGTAGAGCGCACCTTCATCGGTTTGTGTGTATACCTCAAGGCCGCGCTTGAGCAAGCGGGCGATGGTACTCTTGGCCGATCCAACTGGACCATGCAATAGCATGATGCGTCGTTCGGGTCCGAGGTGACGAGCCCCGGCTCGAATCATGTTGACCAGTTCTGCGAGGGGTTTCTCCAGACCTTCCACAGCATCACGGCCACAACCGAGGGGGTCCTTGAACAGGTTCCAGGTCACATAGGACTTACCGGTCGGCGTCTCGCTGCCATGGGACTCGATCATGTCAAGCAGGCGTTGCCAGGCGTTGCGTGCGGGCCGCGGATTGCGCTCCAAAAGCCGAAAGTACTCTTCAAAAGAGCCTGTCCAACTCAGGCGGGCGTGCTGAGCCCCGTTCTGGGAATTGCATACGAGATCGAACAGGGGGGTGGATTCGTCAGTCATTTTCTTGTCTGGCCGCACGTGGATCGAGGCGGGTCTCCGATTCACCCATCGGACAGAGAACCTCCCCAACCTGAGACTGGTCTTGGTGGCGGCAGGGTACGAGCGGTTAGGATGCAGCCATGCACCCCTGCCACCAGCGCCCCCTGCCCCTGCTAGCCCTCCTGGGACTCCTCCTTTGGGGATTCCCTTGGGCCTGCGCCCCTGCGCCCACGCTCGTTCAGCAGCCTGGTCAAGCCCAGGAAAATACCTTGCCTGCGATCGTCCTGGGAACTCCGATCCCCTTCGACGGCACCCGTGCCCACGCCCAGCTGGCAACGGTGGTGGCCCTGGGACCCCGCCATCCGGGCAGTCCTGCCCTGGCTGAACTGTTGGATACGCTCGATGAGGAGCTGCTTGCCCTGGGTTTCAAGACCCGACGCGAGACCTTCAGCGCCAAAGTACCGATCACCCCGGCAACCCCGAAAGGAACACAGACCTACACCAATCTGGTGGCGGATCTGCCCGGCCCAGCGAAGGACTCCCCCATGATTCTGGTGGGCGGCCACATCGATACCAAGTTCCTGGGAGAGAACTTCATCGGTGCCAACGATGGGGGTTCTTCCACAGTGGCCCTGATTGAGTTGGCCCGGGGTCTGGCCAGCACCCATCCGCGAGCCCTGGCCTGGCGTGTGGTTTTCTTTGACGGTGAAGAAGCCATCAACTTCGACTGGCTGGGCAAGGACAACACCTACGGCTCGCGCCGCCATGCCCGGGAACTCTACAAACGCGGAGAAGACAAGCGCGTGGGCGCTGTGGTAGTAGTGGACATGATCGCCGACCTGGATCTGGTACTGACATGGGATGACTACTCAACCAAGTGGCTGCGCCAGATTTTCTGGACCGCAGCAAAGGATATTGGCCTGGGCAAGCACGTGGCCACTGCGCGAAGGCGAACTCTGGTCAAGGACGACCATCGCTCGTTCCTGGACGTGGGCCTTGAAGCAGTGGACCTGATCGACCTGGATTATGGCGGTCCCCTGCGTCCCTATTGGCACAACGACCAGGACACCCTCGACAAGACCAGTGCCGCGTCGCTTGAGACCTTTGGCCAGATCCTGACCAAGGGCCTGGTCGAATTGGAGGCCGAAGTCCTGCGCCGGCGCCGCAAGCGCTGAGCATCCAGAGCAAGGCTCAGTCTTCGTGGGGAGCGGCAGATTCCACTACCGACTTCTGGACATCTGCAACGGAGCGCTGGCCAGTGGATGCCCCCTGCCGAGGTGTGGGATGCAACTCCACCACCTGTTCCCCGTGCTCGTCAAGCCTCCGCTCCTGAGGGTCCTCTTCAACCCCAAGACTGCCGCGACCGATCAGATCCGGGCCGCCGGAACGGGTACTGCCCGTGGACTCGGGGGCAAACTGATCCACCTGATCGAGTTCCACAGCCACGAAGCGTGAGACGCCCTTGGTCTGCATGGTCACCCCAAAGAGCGCCTCGCAGGCGCTCATGGTGCCCTTGTTGTGGGTCACTACCACGAACTGAGAAGTCGTTCTAAAGTCGCTCAGCATGGCCAGGAAACGATCAATGTTGGCATCATCGAGAGCTGCGTCCACCTCATCGAGGATGCAGAAAGGACTGGGCTTTGCCTTGAACACCGCAAACAAGAGAGCCAGTGCGGTCATGGTGCGCTGACCACCTGAGAGCAAGCCGATGGGCAGCATCTCACGACCCGGCGGCCGGGCGATGATCTCAATGCCCGCGTCCAGAACGTCCACACTCGGATCGAGCTGCAGGTCTGCTCGTCCCCCACCAAACATCTGGCGGAAGATCGTCCGGAAGTGTCCGCGCACCACAGTGAAGGTCTCCATGAACATGCGCCGGGACTCTTCATCGATGCGCTTGATGGTCTCTTCCAGGTTCTTGCGGGCCTTGCTCAGATCATCGGCCTGGACTTCGAGGTGCGCCAATCGCCTGGCCACCTCGTCCAACTCATGTACCGCTTCCAGGTTGACCGGGCCGAGCTTCTCAAGCACATGCCTGAGTTCGGTCACCTTGGATAGCAAGGCCTGCATCGCACCTTCGGTGGCCAGATCAGCTTCTGGCTCAAAGCCCAATTTCAGGTCGTCCTGACTGAGACTCAATTCTTCATCGGAGCGCACCAGCAGCTCCTCCCGCTCCAACTCCAGACGCTGCTGGGTGAGCTTCTGCTCTGACAACTGCTCGTTGACCTGATCCAGTTCCTCCTGAACCTCTTCCGCTGCCCTACGTGCTTGCTGAGCCAGGGTTGCTCCCTCCCGCTCGCGCATGCGCAAGGCCTCCAACTGCCCCATCAGAGCCTGCGCCTGCTCGCGCTGGGCCACAACCTGCTGCTGTACCTGCTGAGCTTCCTCCTCGCCACTGACTGCATTCGCCCGGAAGTTCTCTGAACGCCGTTGAGCACGGGCGAGTTCCGCCTGGTCGCGCTCGATGCGCACCTGATCCCCACGCAAACGCTCTTCACAGGCCTGGCGTTCTGAATCCACGCGCTGACGCTCCACATCGGCCCCGGCGATCTCGCGCCGGATGCCATCTCGCTCCTGCTCCAGCTGATGGCGCCCCTGATCGAAACCAGTCAGGATTGCATTTTGCTGCTCAAAAGCCTGCTCGGCGGCCAATTGATCCTGTCCCGCCTGCAAGAAATCCTGATTCAACTGAGTCCACTCGTGCTTGACCCGAGCATGTTCGTCAGTTTTCTCGGTCAGGGCAGCTTCCTGTTCCACCTGACGTCCCTCAAGGGCTGCTCGGGCGCGAGCAGCTGAAGCCAAGGCAGCCTGGGCCACCTCACGACACTGCTCCTTGGCGCTCAATGACTCCCGGTCCTGAGCCAGGGCAACCAAGCTGTCCTCGCGCTCTTGATCCACTTCCGCAATCGAATGGGAGAGCGACACGCAACGCTGCTCGAATTCATCCGCAACCACCCGGCGACCGATCACCCCCTGATCCAATTCACAGTAGCCCCCAGAAAGACCAGCTGCGTCAACCACTTCCCCGGCAAGGGTCACGAAACGCCACTGGGAATTCTCTGCAACCAACTTGAGGGCCAAATCCAAGTCCGACACCACTACCACATCGCACAACAGCGCCCGGACCAGAGGACGCACATGATCGTCGCAACGCACAAGATCGCTTAGCCGGCCTTCGACACCATCTCCAAAGCGTGCGAAGAATGCAGAGTCCGTTGGTGCGGGGCCGCAAGGAACGCCCAGCCCAGAGGGCAATGCAAGATCGATCTGGCCCAGTTCCTCTTGCTGAGCCCACCCCAGGATGGTCCTGGCCACATGCTCGTCCTTGACCACAACAGATGAGGCTCGAGTACCAAGAGCCCCATCCAATGCTCGAGTGAGGCGGGTGTCGATGGCCAAATGATCCGCGACCACGCCCAGGAGGTCCTCTGTGCCACAGGGACCGCGGTCTCCTTCGCTGGCTTCCAGAAGACGCTTGCCGCCAGAGGAGAGTTCCTCCAATTGCCGTTCCCGATCGCGCAGGGCAGCGGCCCGGGCTTGATGGCCAGCGCGCTCCAGATCCAAGGCGGCGCGCTTCTCGTCCAACCTGCGCAGTTCCTCTTGACGATCTTCCAGACGCACCTGTTGCTCTTCACGGGCAACCGATGCGACCTGGGCTTCGGCTTCGGCCCGCTGCAAAGTTGTGAGTAGTTCGCCTCGCTGGGCGCGGGTCTCTTCCAGGATCTGCTGCAATTCAGCCTGCCGATCCATGACGCGCTTGACACGCTGATCAAGCCTCGGCAGATCTTCGCTCAGCTGCCGATTGCGACTGGTAGCGACGCCTCGCTCATGCAGACAGGTCAGCACGGTTTCATTCTGGGCCTGAGCGGCCTCGCGGGACTGCTTATAGAGCTGTGCACAGCTGCGATCGCTCTTGGCCAACTCTTCAAGCTTGCTCTTGGCTTGGGCAGCCTGCCCACTGAGCCCCTCGGATTCCCGGGTCAGAGCGGTCACCGCAGCCCGTTGATCTTCGATCTCCTGGGCCAACTGTTGCGCCCGAGAGGTCTCTTCATTCGCCGACTGACGCCAGTTCTCAACCCGTACAAGAAGAGCCTTGCGACGCTCCACCAGAGCACGCGCTTCACCCTCCAGGCGTCCAGCTTCCCCGGAGACCCGGTCAAGCTCGGCCACCACCGCGCTCCGTTCATCTTCTCGCTGACGAGCCTGCATGTCATGACCGCTGCGACGCTCCCGCAGTTGCTCGAGGTCCTCACCCTGGCTCTCAATCCGGGGCCGCAGGGTGTGCAGTTCCCCGTCTATGTTGAACAGGCGGTGACCTAGAAACCGACGACGACCCACGGACCACTCGTCCCTGGCAATCAGATAGCGCTCGGCCTTGCCCGCCTGGATCTTGAGGGATCGCACGCGCGTACGCAGCTCAGCAATCACGTCGTCAACGCGCTCCATGTCCACAGACACGTGCTTGAGGCGCAGCCCCGTCTCGTGTCGCCGCTGGCGATAGCGCGAAATGCCCGCCGCCTCTTCGAACACTGTCCGCCGCTGTTGATGATTGGCGGAAATCACCGCGTCAATACGGCCCTGCTCCAGCACCGAGTACCCGCGGGACCCAAGGCCTGTATCAAAGAGCAGGTCCCTGACGTCCTTGAGCCGCACCCGTTGGCCATCGATCATGTAGGAGCCCTCGCCGCTGGACTCGAGACGCCGGGTGACAGAGATCTCTGCCGCGTGATCCGCAAGCAATCCACTCGAGTTGTCAAACACCAGGGTGACTTCCGCAAAACCCATGGCCGGCCGGCTGACTGAGCCTTTGAAAATCACATCGGTCATGCCCGAGCCCCGCATGGAACTTGGGCGGGTCTCCCCCAGGGCCCAACGCACCGCGTCCACCACGTTGCTCTTGCCGCAGCCATTGGGTCCAACCACACCGGTCAGGCTCCGCTGGCCAAATTCAAGCACAGTGAAGTCAGCAAAGGACTTGAAGCCAAATAGTTCGAGACGTACCAGACGCATAGGTGATTAGAAGATTTGGGTCACGGACGGTGTGACTGAACGGTGGATTCAAATAGGGGCCGAGTGCCCTTTGTCAACGGCTTTGCAGGGGATAGGAGGTGCGGCTGCAGACGACGTTCACGCTCGACCACAAAGGCCTGCCAGGCAGTCAAACAGGAGAGACCCGCCCGGTAGCTGACAGTGGGATCCACCAGGGGCCAAAGGGCGCCGCTGGGTAGAGTCGATGTCATGACCGCCAGGGCGCGACCGTGTTCATGGGGATCCCCTGCCGCCATGCCATCCCCCAGGTCGAGACCACGGTGATAGGACTCCACCCACTCACTTTCCGGCAGAGGTCTCTTGCTGAAGAGCGCGGCTTGGGAAGGACGAGAGCGGCCTGCCTCTCGACGGGCGAGCACCTCGGACGCGGGCCCAGAAAGCAAGGTCGAGACATCCACCATCAAGCCCAGTCCCTCGGCCTGGGTGCGAGCGGAGTCCCGCAATACACCCAAGGCCCGCGCACCTTGCTCCGGACGCACGATCCCGTCCCCCAAGATGCGCAAGGCATCGGAGAGACCCACGGGGACAATGCCGTGAATCCTGCGCCCCCCGGGCAAAGCCGGACCGAACTCGGTCTGGGCCGCAGCCAGCCTCTTGAGAGCTTCCAAGGCACGTTGAACTTCGATCACCATGCCCGTCAGGAAGGCCTCCTCGTTCCAGGGCCCTGCCCGCCGGGCGATGCGCACCAGATCGAGAGCGACCCCCGCCCCCAAGGTCAAGGGCCCTTTTTCCCTGGCGCGCCGAGCCAGGGCAGGACCCGCGAAGCGCTGACTGGGGCCCCCCCAGACCGGCACCAAGAGACCGTTGGCCAGCAAGGTATCAATGCCCTCTGCCAGATCCGGTTCTTCTTCCAGGGCACCGGAAATCTCGTCATAGTTGAGAAACAAACGGGGCACAGCCTGGCCACTGGCAAGCGCACTGAGCAGACCGCTCAAGAGACGCAGCAACGGTCGCGGACCGCGCCCTCCTGGCTGTGCAAGGTCCAAGCGGCGGCCTGTGGCTTGACCGATGGCGGCCAAAGCCGCAAGGGCTTCGGACACGCGCGCTTCGTCGGCCCCCTGGCGGACACCGCGCCGGGCTGGGCCCAGCAAGTGAGAAAACCCCTCCAGCACAAGGCCCTGGGCCGATCCTTCGAGCAGGGTCACCAAGACCCCCAGGGAGCGGGCAAAGCCCACCTCGCCTGCGCCCAGACCCGCAGCACTGACCGAACGCACCAGGGGCAGGTGCGGGCGTTCCAATCCCAGGGCCAGAACCTCGCCCCGGTGGTGGGCTTCTGCCAGTTCCTCGCCCAGCACATCCTCTACAGCCCAACGGGACATGATCGATCCCGCCACACGACGCTCGCCGGAGGCAGGTGGAGCCGCATGCCGCTCTTCGGTTGCCCGCCGATCTTCCCGGGGAGCCAAAAGCAATGCGCGCAGATCTGGCCGGGCAAGGCCCAAAGGTTCCGACGCGCGGGTGGCATCGAAGAGCCCCATGGTCTGCAGTTCTTGATCTACAAAAGCGCGCACAAGGCCACTGGAAATGCGCGACATGCCCAGACTGAGGATCTCCTTCTCTACGCGCCGGGCCACTTCGTCCGCCACTTGCACGGACAAGCTGACCTCCCGCACCAAGGCGGCGGCAATGCGGTTGGCTTGCCAGGCCTGAGTACCCTCGGACCCGCGCACTTCCGGCGCACCGCTACTGCTCTGGGGACTTCCATCGAAAACCATCAGAGCCTCCCGAGCGCGGCTGCGCCGATCCCGATAAAGGATGTAGGCCTTGGCGATCTTGGTGCGGCCAAGACCCACCAAAGCCTCTTCCACCAAGTCCTGTACCTCTTCCAAAGTAGCGGTCGGAGGAGCTTCCTCCTGCAAACTGACCAAGCCCGACTCCGCTCGACTGATCAGGGTCATGACCACCAGTTCAGCCACTTCCAAGGGCAGGCCCGGATCCCCGTCCCCCACCGCCGCCTGGGCCCGGGCAACCGCATGGGTGATGCGCTGAGGACTGAAAGGAACCACCTGTCCATCGCGTTTGCGCAGAAACTCGGGCATGGGAACCGGGCCCCTCATGAGTCCATCTCCCCAGAAGGCTGGCGCAGGATCGGGCGCAGGGTCTCCAGGAATTGTTCCACGTCACGAAACTCGCGATAGACACTGGCGAAGCGCACATAGGCCACCTGATGAATGTTCCGCAACTCATCCATCACCAGGGAGCCGATGACCGAGCTCTGCACCTCACGATCGAACTCCCCCTGGCACTGGGTTTCAATGCGCCCCACAGCCGCTTCGATGTCCTCCATACTGATGGGAAGTTTCTCGCAGGAGCGCAGCATTCCCGAGCGGATTCTCTCGCGCTCAAAACGCACCCGCTCGCCATTTTTCTTGACCACCCTGAGGGGGGTCTCCTCCACCCTCTCGTAGGTGGTAAAGCGCTGAAAACAGCCCAGACACTCACGACGGCGCCGGATAGCGCTGCCGTCAGCAGATGTTCTGGAATCGACGACGCGGTCGTCGCCAGCGGCACAACGGGGACAGTTCATGGGGATGGACGTCTGGGCCCCCCTAGAGGAGCTCCAACGCGGCCCGCTACTCTACATCTTGCGTATGCATCGCCGCTAGAGGGGATCTGACGCCAGGACTTGTGGTTTGTCCTGCCGTGGGCGCTTGAACTCCTGCCGGGCTCATTTGCCCAAACAAAAGCGCGAGAAAATCCGGTCCAGCAGATCCTCCGAAGTGCTACTGCCCTCGATCGCATCGAACTCCCGGCTTACCCCGCGCAGGGCCTCGGCCACAAGATCCAGAGGAGCTGCCTGGGCCTTGAGCTGATGGGCTTCGGCCAGGGCCTGCCTGGCGGAGCGCAGAGCATCCAGATGACGAGCACGGAGTTGGCGCCCGAGGGAACCCCCTTCGGAAGACTGCGGCCCTGCCCCACTGGCTGGAGGGGCGAAGCCGAGCAGACCTGAGACGACCTTGCGCAAGGATTCGAGGCCCTGACCCTCTTGGGCACTGACCGCACACCAGCCCCGAGCCCCCCTGATCAAGCCCTCAGGAGGCTCCTGAGAGACCCCGGCCCGGTCGATCTGATTCCAGACCAAGAGGCCAGGAGGGTCCAGATGCGCAGGGACCTCAGCCCCCCCATCAAGCACCCAGAGCACCAGGTCGGCCGCCTGCACCTCCTCACGAGCACGCTCCTGGGCACGGCCATCGAGGGTCCCGGAAAGCGCCGCCTCCCCAGGGTTCTGCAGGGGACCGACCCCAGCCGTGTCGATCAAGGTCACTCGCCCGCGCCCCAAGGAGAGTTCTCCCCGGCGCACATCCCGGGTGCTGCCCGCCAGGGGATCGACCAGTGCGGGCATGGGATCGGGGGCGCAGGACATCAGGGCGTTGTAGAGCGAGCTCTTGCCCGCATTCGGCGCCCCCGCCAACACAACCCTCTGCAGGTCCGGTCCCGCATCCCGCGCACTCTCCCAATGGGTGGCCGCATGCAACTTCTCCAAGGCACGCTGGAAGAGCGCTTCCAGTTCTTCCTCGGGCACATGCCCCGTGTCGTTCTGATCAAAATCCAAAGAGGCTTCCAAGAGAGAGCGCAAGTCATCCAGGCATTCACGCAATCCCGCCATGCGCCTGCCAAGTCCACCTAACAAGAGCGCGCTGGCCGCGCGCCGCTGCTCCTCATTGGCGCTCTCGATGAGGGCCAGGACACCCTCGGCTCGGGTCAAGTCCAGGGCACCGTTCTCAAAGGCGCGGCGCGTGAACTCGCCGGGTTCGGCGCTGCGGGCTCCGAGTTTCAACAGTCGCTGCAGAGCAGCTTGCATGAGGTGCGGGTTTCCCGGCAGGTGAAACTCCACCACATCCTCGCGCGTATAGGACCCGGGACCCGGCATCCAGATCACGAGCACGGGACAGGTACCCAGGCCGTCATTGAACTGGCCTTCAAAGACCCCCCGTGACTGGGGCTTGAGACCCTCCTGTGCAGCACCTTGCGTCCCACAGGTGGTGCGCTCCAAGAGCTCCCCGGAAAGGGGTCCAGAGACCCGGATCACCCCGCGGCTGGCCCGTCCCCCTGCGCTACAAAGGGCGCAGATCGTGCTGCCGGAGGAAGCCAGGACAGGGTCGGGGTCCATCGCCCCTAGCGGCGCTTCTTGCGCCCCCCTCCGGACTTTTTGCTCGCTTGCTGTTGCTTCTGCATACGCGCCTGCTGCTCTTGCATCTCCTTCATACGCTTCATGAACTTGCCAGGTTTGCGCGCCTTCTCTGTGTCGTCAATCGGCCAGATCTTACGCACAATGGTGTACTCCGCGATACCGAACAGGCTCGAAGTGATCATGTACAGGGACAGCCCACCCGCATAGTTGTAGAGAAAGACCCCGAACAGGACCGGCATCCACATCATCATCTTCTGCATGCGCGCGGCCTGCTCGTCCGTGGGCTTGGGCATCAAGCGCTGTTGCAGGATCCAGAGCACCACCATCAAGGGCGGCAGCACGTTCAGATACTCAATCGTACCGATGAAGGGCAAGTGCGTGTTGAAGTCAATACGCAGCAAGCGATCGGGCATGGAGAGATCCTCGACCCACAAGAAACTCGCCTGGCGCAGGTCAAAGGAGACCCTCAGCGCACTGAAGAGACCGAAGAACACGGGGATCTGCAGAAACATGGGGAGGCATCCTCCCAGGGGCGGGAAAGCTCCCTCATCCTGCATGATCTTGGCCTGTTCCTGACGCAGCTTCTGGGGGTTGTCCTTGTACTGCTCCTTGACCGCGTTCAGCTTGGGCTGCACCCGCTTCATCTTGGTGGTGTGCTGGGCCATGGCGGTTTGAGAGCGACGGTTGATCGGAAAGAGAACGCCACGCACAAGCAGGGTCAACAAGATGATCGCCGCACCCCAGTTGCCCACCAGTCCCTCCAAGGCACTGAGAACAGTCAACAGGAGACCCGCGATTCCATCGAAGAAACCCAGGTCCGCCACCGTCAGAGCAGCGTAAGCCTCTTCGTCAGCCAGCATCAGGCTCTCGTCCTTGGGCCCCGCAAAGAGCTCGAAGTGATATTCTTTTGCTGCCCCCCGGCCGGGCATGGCCAGGGCCAGTTCCTGGTCCACCAGCATGCCGCGCCAGGCTTTGGATTCCTCGCCAGGGTGATCGTCCAACCAACCCTGATCAAAGACCCGTCGCCAACGGGTGCCCTTGAGAGTCTCGCGACTGACCGAGTCCGCTGCACGCAGCAGCACGGCGAAGTACTTGTTGTCGACTCCCACAAATGCGGTCTGCGAACCACTGGGCAGATCCCCTTCAAGATCGTCCAAGGCGGGTCCATCCCGACGCTCCTCCCAGTCCACCTCAAGGCCGTCGGCGGTTTCGTATCCCTTGCGGGCTTTTGGTGAGATGTACCACTGGTCCTCGCTGGACTCGGACAGGCCCACCGCGGGGATCAAGCGAAAAAGTGCAGTGTGAGCGCGTAGCTCCTCAGAACCCACAGGAGCCTCGATGCGCAGCAGAACCTCAAGGTGCAAGTCCCCCGGAACACTGCGAATCTCCTTGATCAGTTTGTAGCCATCCGCCTTGGGCTGATGACTGAAGCGCACACCGACCTTCTCGTTCCTGGAGAGAATCCACTCATGGGCCCAGTGCACCTTGGACAAACCACCTGGAAAGTGGACTGCACTGGAAGCGGATGTCTCCATGAGCAACGAACCCACCGGGCCAGCCCCCAGGTCCATGGGACGCAGGAGTGAAACCCAGTGGGCAACCTCTCTCTGCTGCTCTGTATCAAGCAACCCGGAGTCGTACCAGCCATCCACGGACAGTTCGCTGACCGTGCCGCCCAGACTGTCGAAGCGCACCGAGTAGTGGCCCAGTTCCCCCGCGCGGCCAAGAATCAGGGACTCAGACCAGGGCTCGCCCTGCAGCACATCAGCAGGGACCGCAGCGGATACACGGGCTCCACTGGCGGAGTCCTGCCCCTCGGCCTGTTCATTGGTGCCTGCACCGTCCCTTGGAGTAACTTCGGGCTTCGCAGGCGGCGGAAAGAGCATCTGCCAGCCGAAGAGAATGCCGAAGGAAAGAAAGAGGAAGAGCGGAAGTCGCTTCTCCATTGGATTGTGGTTGCCGTGGGTTAGGGACTAATTGGATGCGCTCTAGCGGCCGGAAAAAAGCCGCTCCGCTAGGAATTCAGGGAGTTCGTCCACCGCGCGGATCGCTGCGGCAGCACGCTCGATTTCATACTCAATACGGCGGAAAGTAATCATCTCGCCGTCAAAGAGCAGGTAGGACAGACAACAGTCTCCATCGCGTGGTTGACCTACGGAGCCCACATTGACAATCACCTTGCAGTCGGGGGAGTCGCCAAGCAGGTAGGGTCCAGAGGTGCCTCGGGGCAGGAAGTAGCGTTCGTCCTCGTAGTAGATCCCGGGCACATGGCTGTGCCCCACAAAGCAGACGCTACGGGTCATAGCGGCGAAGTTCTCTCTCATCTTCGGTTGATCCTTGATGTCCCGAGGCAGCATGTACTCGCGCACCGGGTCCCGGGGACTCCCGTGCGCATACATGGCACGCTCATCGCTGGTGCTGGCGGACAGACTGGAGATAAAATCCCAGTACACATCGCTACGCTCACGATCAGAGTCCAATTCTCCACGCGTCCACTCGATTGCCATACGCGCCTTGGGATTGAAGTCGCTGGCGGAAGAGAGCAGCGCCTCCTCGTGGTTGCCCTTGAGGCATAGACCGGGCAGAAGTTCCGACTCCGAAGTACCCTCGGGCCAACGGGCATGCTCCACGCACAAGCGCATCACCAAGTCCAAAGCGTAGCGGGGATTCGCCCCATAACCCACCATGTCACCCAGACACACAAAGCGCTGCACCCCCTGCTTGTGGGCATCATCAAGCATGGCCTCAAGAGCCGGCACGTTGCCATGCAAGTCGCTGATAAGAGCGGTGAGGGGAAAAGACATTGGATCGAAGTGGGCCGGGTGGGGCGGCGTTTGAGGGCAAGGATTATCTCTGCCCGACGGCCCCGGTACAACCCGAACTGGCAGTGAACCAGAGCAACAATCCAAACCCGAGACCAATCCCCCCCAGCACCCAGGGCCATCCTGCCAGGAGCCAGAGGGGCCAGAGGATCAACAAAGCGGCAATCGGCGGCCAGGATCGGGCCTCCAAGCGGTGGCCCAGGTGCCTGCGATCGGCCCGCCAAAAGGGCTGGCCCCCGCGCCAACGAAGGACCACAACACGGATGAGGTCCAGAGCGGGCAGGGTCAGGGCCAGCCAGGCCTCCGGCTGGGAGGCCACCAGAATGCCCAGCAGATGGCTGCCCGCATCCCCCAGGTACGCCCGCGGCTGGGAAGCCGGGTTCTCTTTTGAGTGCCTCCTGAATAGATTCAGGGGCAGAAACCCCAGCAGGACCCCACGCAGCGCCCAAGGCGTACCCGGCAGCAGCAGAGCCCAGCCCGCACACAAGCCATTGGAGTGATCGAAGGTATTGGCCAGATTCTGGGCCACCACAGCCAGGGCCAGGTCCTGTCCCAGGACCAGAAAATTGCCGCTCTGAAGAGATCCGCGCTGAAGAGCAAACAGCAGCCCCACCGTGAGTTGGCCGAATACCTTGGGCAGCGCTGCCAGGGGCCTGAAATCATCCCAGGTACCCAGGACCCAGGCGCCAGCAAGGGCGGCCCAGGGCAGGGGTCCCATTCCCAGGTCCGCGAACTCGATCCCGATCAGAACAAGCAAGATGGTCAGACCTCCGATCGGAGGCACGCGCGGGGCATGCAAGCCCGCTTCCTTCTCAGCCCCCGACCAGCCCCTGCCCAGCCAACCCAGACGCCGAGCCAAAGCCGCGAGCATGCCACCCAACAGCAAGGTCACCAGAGCGATTCCGGCCAGCTGAGGCCAGGAATTCACAGAGTTCCTTCCCCGTACAACCCGCGACGCTCGATGTAGACCCGCACCCCTTCATGGAGCAAGCCCCCATCCGGCTCTCCCCCGGCCAGCCCCGCGCGAATCAAGCTGGACTCGCCGGGGTGGGGCTCCATGGGGCAGAACCCCGCCTGCAGCAAGGCACCCATCTCCGATCCCAATGCCTCGACCGCCGCTGCCAACTGGGTCGGAGCCTCCTGAGTTCGCAGGACCACCAAGGGTGTGGCCAATTCAAAAATCTGTTCGATGTCCTTCCAACCGGGCAGGCCCGGCAAGTTGTCCGAGCCCAGGATCAGACGCAGTTCGACCCCCGGCCGGGACAGTTCGCGCAGGGTGTCCACGGTCCAGGAGACTCCCCCACGCTCCAGTTCCAGCGTCGCCACCCGCATCTGTGCTTCGCAGGCCAGGGCCAGTTCCAGCATGGCCACCCGATCCTCCGCCGGCGCCAGGGGCCGCCCACGCTTGTAGGGAGACTCGGCTGCAGGCACAAGAAGCACCTCCGAAAGGTCTGCCGCCAGCAGAGCGGTGCGGGCCACCACCAGGTGGCCCAGGTGCACGGGATTGAAAGATCCCCCCAGCACTCCCATGCGAAGAGGCCCTGGAGAGGTGTCGGACAGGGGATGGGAGCTCATGGAAGGGGCTGGATCCCGGAAAGGGGTGACCAACGGGGCTGCCCAGGGTAGCGCCCAGAGAACCAAGGGGAAGGCTTGGACTGGACTCCTGTCCCCCTTGGCCGTATCCTCTCCCCCCCCCAGAGCCCCCACGGGCCCGGCACCCCCCCCGACCACCAAGGAAGTCCCCACCCTGTCCTCATGAAGCGTTCCCTCGCCACCTTGTTTTTGGGCGCCCTTTGCGCCTCCCTCTGCAGCAGTTGCGTGACCGACGGCTCCAACATGAACGATCACTGGAACCCCAAGTCCATGCCCACACGCATGCAGCGCACCTTGAGTGGCTATGACGCCTCCGAGGACGGCAGCCCCCTCGAATGGCTTGAGAGAGATGCGAAGTCCATCGGCCTGACCCTGCAACGCCATCTGTTCGGGTACAACCCCGACAATCCACTGCGCAACGGCTGACCAGCGCCCGGGAGCAGCGTACTCCCCAAAGCAACTCAAAGCGACCCGTGCAGCACTGCACGGGTCGCTCTTTTCTTGCATCCCGATTGATCGAGCGCAGCAACTTCCGCGCTCAATTCCAGGCGAAGTGCGTCAGAGCCAACTCAGTCAGCTGCGGGCTCGAGGGATCTACCCATTCGATGGAGAACTTGCGGTACCAGGTCCTTTGGCGTCGTGCGAATTGGCGCGTGGCCAATGCGATGCGCTCCACGGTCTCTTCGCGCGTAGCCTCTCCATCCGCCCAGGCGAGGATTTCTGCATAACCCAGGGCCTGCGCTGAACTCTTGGAGAAACCAATGGCCCGCGCAGCAAGAGCTTCCGCCTGCCAGCCCGCTTCGATCATGAGCTCCGTACGAGCACGGATGCGCAGATCGATAGCGGGAACTTCCATATGCAGCCCCAGGATCCGCGCTCGCTTCTGACGCTGGTCATTGCCGCCCCACTCCTGCTGCCAATCAGAAAGGGTGCGGCCGGTCTGCTGAAAGACCTCCAAGGCCCGGATCACCCGGCGCAAGTCCTTGGGATGAATACGCTCGGCACTCTCGGGATCGACTTCAGCGAGTTTCCGCACCAGCACCTCGCCGCCCTCATCCTGGCCAGTCTGTTCCAGCCGCGCTCGCAATTCCAGGTCCGGCGCAGGTCCCTGAAAGAGGCCACGTAAGAGCGCGGCGAGAAAGAAGCCCGTGCCCCCCACAAAAAGCACACGACGATCGCGCGCCAGGCAATCCGCCAATGCCTCCTGGGATGCCTTGAGCCATTGGGACACATCAAAGAGCTCATTCACGCTCACCAAATCGATCAGGTGGTGCGGCACCTCAGCCAGTTCCTCGGGACTGGGCTTGGCTGTACCGATGCCCAGTTCCCGGTAGACCAGCATGGAATCCATGGAGATCACCTCAGCACCCGCCGCGCGAGCCACATCTAGGGCCAGGGCAGTCTTGCCCGAGGCGGTGGGGCCCACCAGGGCGCAGATCGGCGCCGCATCGAAGGGGTCGGGGGTGGTCATGACAGGGCATGGTAGCGTGAGCTGCGCCGCCAGGGGCTCTGGGTGTTAGCCGAAGGTCTGTCGGGGCTATGCCCAGAGACAAGAGACAAGAGACAAACCAACGAGCACCAAGAGCGTATGCTGCCCACATGCTGAGTTCCCTGCTCCTGTGCTCTCTTCTCTGCTCTGGTCTTGGACCACAAGACGGAGACCAGGACCCGGTCCTGCCACGTATCACCGATGACAACCAAGAGGCTCCCCTCGGAGCTGAGGGCCAGCAATTGGAGCGCGGGAAGATACCAACGGGGACAAGTGACCTGGCAAGGCAACGCTTTGAGAGGCTCTCTTCCTCCACCTGGACGGGAGACACGGCCCCTGCACGCTTGCGCTCCTTCATGGTCACCTTCGACGCCCGGGTGCGCGCCGCCAGCAGTGGCAGCAACGATTTGCGCACCACATTCCTGTACTTGGAAGAGGGCCGCGGCTATGTGCGCGGCATCTTCCCGAAGTCCCGGCGGGAGTCCGTACGCGGGCCCGAGGGCGACTGGCTCCTGGACGGGGAGGAACTGCTCGACCTGTCCGACCACTCCAATCTGGAGAGCCGCCGCGAACACCAGCGCTGGCTCGCCCTGGCGCGCAACTTCGCCACCCTCGCCTCCCCCGGCAACCTGCGGCTCGGACGCCTGCAGACGGCTCAGGTGGAGGGCGAGGGACAGGAATTGAAAATCGGCGAAGGCCTGCCGATCCAGTTCCCAAGCAGCGGCCATGCCAAGCGAGCCAGACAACTGGACTGGCTGCAGCTGACGACCCCCGACTTTGATCTCCTGGCGTCGAAAGGATCCCGCACGACCCTACGCCAGGTGCGCTTGGGCCTGGATCCCAAAGACGGCCGGGTGCGCTTTGCCCTGGTGGAGCCCCTGGACGCCAAAACGCATCGGACCACTGCCCCGATCCTGGTGGAGATCCTCAGTTGGATCAGCATCGACCAGCGCCTCTTGCCGAAACAGTTGCTGGTACACCGCAGCCCCGCGACCGAGAAACCAGAAGATCCAGGGCTCCCGGTCCCTAAGCCCACGCGCCTTACCTTTGAGGAGCTGCCGGGCGTCGATCTGTTTCTGGTCCTAGACCAGACAAAGATGGATGTGAACTTGAGCGCCGCCGATTTCGCCCGGCCAGGCCCGCGCTGAGGTACTTACCCGGAAACTCGCGCCCCTAGCGCCGATGGAAGGCGCGTTCCAAATCGCTCAAGGTAAAGCGCACGCGAGTGGGGCGCGCATGGGGGCAGGTCTGATCGTTCTCAGCCGCCCGCGCCCGCTCCAGCAGTGCTTGTATCTCTTCCTGGCTGAGTACATCGCCCGCCATGATCGACGAGCGACAGGCGCAACTGTGCAAGACCTGTTCGAGCACATCGCTGGCAGTGGGCGGCTCTCCAGTACGTCCGATCACTTCGATCAAGTCCCCCACAAGACCGGCCGGGTCCGGATGACGCAGTCGAGCAGGCAAGCCAGAGACCATCATCGAGGTCTCGCCCATGGAGGCTAACTCGATTCCCAGGCTTGACAGGGATTCCAGGTGCTCCTCCAGCAACACGCGGTCCGCGCGCGAGACCTCCACCACTTCAGGCACCAGCAGGCGCTGGACCTCGACCTTGCCCGCGCGCACTTCTTGCAGCAGCAATTCATAGGTCAAGCGCTCATGCAGAGCATGCTGGTCAATGATCTCAAAACCATCGGGCAAGGCTCGCAGCAGAAAGGTCTTGCCCACCTGCAGGTAGGGACCCTGCAGGTTGTCCGTAGGAGCCCAAGGATCAGAATCAGGATCAGAACTCTGCAGGGGAGCCGACGCAGGGTTCGCCGGATGGCTCTGTGTCACGGCCCCGGGGCTGATGAAGTCATCCCCAGGCACAAATGGGCGTCCACTGCGCTCACGCACCACGGATTCGGGCTGCGGCCCCGCACCGGGATCCGCCAGCTTGCCCTGCAGGGGGTTCTCCTCCCGCACAAGCCGCCGGGCACGGCCCGCCAGCATGGACTCACCCGGAGTCGCCATGTCGGTCTCATGCACAGCTACCTTGAGGGCAGAAACCAGGAAGCCAAACAAGCGACGCTGGTCCCGGAACCGAACTTCGCTCTTGGCCGGATGCACATTCACGTCCACCGCGGCGGGGTTCATGGCGAGTCGCAGGAAGGCCACGGGCTGGCGGCCTTCTTCCAGCACACCGCGATAGGCTTCCTTGAGTACGCGGCTCAAGACCCGATCTCGCAGGAAGCGGCCATTCAGCATCCAGATCTGGCGGCTGGTATCACGCCGGGAGATACGCGGTGAGCCTAGATACCCACTGAGGATCAGGTCCCCGTCGTTGACGTTCACCGCCTCCAGGTGATCGATCAGTTCAGCACCAAAAGTACGCCTAATGCGGGCCAAAAAATCCATGCTGGCCTCTACATCATAGGCCCGACGCCCATCGCTGTTGACCACGAAGCCCACACCATCATGTGCAAGAGCTGCCCGTTGAACCGCCGCCAGACAGTGCCCCAGTTCGGTGGATGGACGCTTCAAGAACCTCCGCCGAGCAGGCACGTTGTAGAACAGATCGCGCACTTCGAGAGTGGTTCCCAGAGGCGCGCCGGCCTCGGTCACTTCTCCCTGCTGGCCACCTTCGCAACTGAGCCGGTGACCGGTTTCCGATTCAGCCGTGCGGCTGATGACCTGGCAACGGGCAACTGAAGCCACCGAGGCCAGGGCCTCCCCTCGAAAACCCAGCGACGCGATGTGCACCAGGTCTGACGGATCGCGTAGCTTGCTGGTGGCATGGGATGTGAAAGCCAGGGCCAGGTCTTCAGGCCCCATTCCTGCGCCATCGTCAGTGACCCGGATCAGACGCGTGCCGCCTTCCTCCAGATCCACGCTGATCTGGGTGGCCCCCGCATCGAGGGCATTCTCCAACAGTTCCTTGACCACCGAAGCGGGCCGCTCCACCACCTCTCCGGCGGCGATCTGATCGCGCACCACAGCAGGCAGAAGGGCAATTCGCGGGGCGCTGGGGCTGATCTCCATGGACTCATCCTAGCCTGGATCAACCGTCAGCGCCCAGGTGGTTTTCAAGAGCGCACAAGCTGTCCCCACTTGTTTCCCCGCAGCACGAAGAGATCCCCTATCCTGCTGCTTCGGCTCCCCCATGAACCCAAGCAGGGGCAGCCCACCCAAAGGGAGAAACGACTATGAACCGGAAACCTAGCTGGATCGCGCTCTTGCCCCTCTGCTTGCTGCTCAACTCAGGCGCAGCCGCTTACCCCCACAACGACCCGCGCTGGGTGACCTACGCTGGCGGCGAAGGCCCAGGCAAGGGCAAGACAATTGTGCTTCTGTCCGGGGACGAAGAGTATCGCTCAGAGGAGGGCCTGCCCCAGCTGGCACGCATCCTGGCCGTGCGCCACGGGTTCGAGTGCACCGTACTCTTCTCCCAAAACGACGAAGGCATCATCGATCCGGACAACAGCTCGAACATCCCCGGCATGCATCTGATCGATGGAGCGGACCTGGTGATCATGCTACTTCGCTTCCGCCGCCTGCCGGACGAAGACATGGCTCATCTGGTCAAGTTCGTGGAAGCGGGCAAACCCCTGATCGGTTTGCGCACGGCAACCCACGCCTTTCGATATGAAGACGACTCCAGTAGTCCCTATGCCAAATGGTCCTGGCGCAATTCTGAATGGCAAGGAGGTTTCGGGCGCCAGGTACTGGGAGAAACATGGGTCAACCACCACGGACACCACGGCAAGGAGAGCACCCGGGGCGTGATTGCCGCCGGTATGGAAAAACACGCCATCCTGAGGGGAGTCACGGATGTCTGGGGTCCGACGGATGTGTACGGCATCCGCGACCTGCCGTCGGACGCCATGGTGCTGCTCGAAGGCAGCGTGCGCGCAGGCATGAATCCTGAAGCTCCGGCGGTGGAAGGCAAGAAGAACAACCCGCGCATCCCCCTCTTGTGGACCCGCGAGCGCAAGCTCGAAGGGTCTACCACCCAACGCATTGTCTGTACAACCATGGGAGCTTCCATGGACCTTGAAAGCGCTGGCCTGCGCCGGGCCATCGTCAACGGCAGCTACTGGTGCCTGAACATGCAGGCACAGATCCCAGCCAAGAGTTCAGTGGAGATCGTGGGCAACTACAAGCCCACGCCCTTTGGCTTCGGCAAGTCCACCCGTGGGGTGCGCCCCCAGGACCACGCCTGGCCAAAACAGGCAACGGGCACGGAAGCCAGCGCAGACAAGAAAGACTAGGCCTCGATCAAGCCAATCAGGTTCTGCACAGCCTGCTCCACGAAGGCCGGATCCTCCGCGTGGGTGTCCAGGGCCTGCACCTCGATGGTGCTGGGTAGTTCGGCCTTGAGGGTCGCGAAAAACGCCTCGTCCCCCGCCGCATCCTCGAGCTCACCGCCCTCGACCCCATAACGACTGGTTCCGCCTAGGGGTAGCATCATGATCGCCCTGCCCTTGGTGTGCTGCAGGCGCTTGGCGATTTCGCTGGCCACGGCGCTGAATTCCTCACGGTTGAGGCGCGGCACGAAAACGATGGGATTGTGGAAAGTCGAAATGCTGTCCTTGTACTTTTCTGGCACAAGGCCTGGCTTCTCGGCCATCAAACCGATGTGTTCGGTCCCCCCCGGACAAATCACTTGGGGCAGGCCAAGCTTTCCGGCTGTGGTCAAGCGCTCTGGGTTCGCAGCACGGAAGCCGCCGTGCAATTCGTCCGAAATCTCGCCCAGGGCATAGTCAAACACTGCGCCAATCACGCCCTCTTTCATCAACTGTTCCATGGCCCGTCCACCGGAACCCACCGCATGAAACACGATCACCTCATAGCCAGCCCCATGAAAGCAATCGATGGCGTGCATGGCTCCGGCGGTCAAAACCCCGAGGTTGGTCATGCCGATCAGTGGCCTATTCCCCGCCGCGGACTCGAGGGAAATCCCATGTTGGGCCATGCCGCAAACCGCCGCTGCTGCATTGCCTAAGACCATACGGGTGACCGAGTTGAGGCCCAAGATGTCTCCCACGGAGAACATCATGGTGATGTCTTTGATGTCCACCAAGGGACCCGTGTCCCCCGAAGCAATCGTGGAAAGCATCACCTTGGGCAGACCATAGGGCAAAGCCTGCATAATCTGGGTGCAAGTGGGCGTGCCCTGGGTTCCACCTAGGCCAACCACTCCCTGCACTTCGCCGCGGGCCAAACGTTCGAGCAAAATCTTGATTGCGCCCGCGATCATGATTGGCACGGCCCCTTGGCGGGTCGGGTTCTTGAGTATCTCGACCAGCTCCTGGCCCCCGGCCGAAGCCACCTCGGCCCTGGAGATATCAGGTTCTGTGCCCGGCTCTCCCACAACGCCCAGGTCCAGCAACAAAGGCGTGCAACCCGCAGCGGCTATGCGCTCGGCCAGGAAACCTGCCTCGGCTCCCTTGGTGTCCATGGTTGCCAGGACGCAAATGGTCTTCTTCATGAAGAGGCTCTCCCTTCAAAGGACAGGCTGCGGAATTCCCGTGCCACTTGGGACACGGCCCGTTCGATGGGCAGGCGTTCCGTGGAGGACCCGGTCCAGAATCCATGACCGGAAGTATTGTTCAGCATGTACTGGCCGTCTTCGGGGTTCTCAAGCGCTGCACCGTGAGCCACCAGCAGGGTCAAAGGGCTCAGGGCACGAATCTCCTGGTAGGCCTCCTCTGTTCGGGCTGCGGTCTCAGCAATGACTTCCCCCGAGTCATAACCAGTCAGGCCACCCTTGGTAGTGCCCGCATGAAAGCAGAAGATGTCCGGCTTGGACTGTTCAGCCATCAACAGACTATCCTCCTTGTCGAAGGCGAGGCCCACGCTGACCATGTCCATCTCCCGGGCCAGGTTGAGCATGTCGATCTCGTTCTGAAAGGTCACGCCGCTCTTGTTGAGCACTCTGTAGATCGTGGTGCCTTTGTCAACATAGCTAATCGATGGTCCGATGTTCGAAACCGCTTCAACCCCCATGGCTTTGAGATCGCTGAGCACCATGCGCATGTCCTTCAAGGGGTCATTGGCATTGATGCAAGCACAGATAAAGGCATCTCCCTTGATGGCGGGCATGATGTCCTCCCGGGTGTAGTCCAGGGTCTGACGGTTGGAATCCAGAATGGGCCAGAGCATGGACATGGTGCCCATGCCGTTTGCGCGCAGGCGGGCACCGGAAAAGGTATTGATGCAGTCGATGCCCTCGCGCTCCAAGATGCTGGCTACTAATCCGCTGCCTGCACTGGCGATCATGATTGGTTGGCGAGCTTCGACCTTTGCTTGCAGCTTGGCCAGGATTTCCGTGCGGGAAGTGCGGGGAACGATCATGGGGAATTCAGGGGTGCACGAGAGCGGGAATCTCTGCTTGGATCAAAGGGTTCAGGAAGCGGCTAGGCATGATAGGGCCCGCGGCGGGTGCAGGATGCTTCTCGACTGCTATGCAGTGCTGCTCAGACCCCTAACAGTACTTCCCGAGCGCTACACAGTGCGACTCAGCGAGCACCGGACCCGGCCCCTCGACGCCCGCCCGCAGGCTGCCTACGCCAACGCAGGGCAAAGGCACACCAATCAGAAGCCCCCACCGAGGGCCCACTACGCGCCCGCCGTTCCAGATCCGCAGCGTCCTCCACCATGCCTTGCCACTCGACCGCAGTGCGGCCCTTGGCCCTCGCTACCAGGGCCTCCCTGGCCCTCGCACCGCCCTGGGGCTTGCCCCCCACGCGGCTGTCCGGTCCTCCGCGAGCCAGCGCCAGAGCTTCCCGGGCCTTGCCAGAAACCGCCGGCCCGAGCATGGCCACCAGGGCTTCAGGGGTGCTCTCCCGTCGTCCATCGTTGCCGGTGAAACCACCGTTGAAGAGAGACTCCAAGCCCGCCACGGCACGCTGCACCTGGCCGTCCACCAACAGGTCTGCCAGAGCCCAGGGAGTTCCCCCAGGATCCCAAACCACCGCCTGCTCAAGTTCTCCCCCGCTGGACGCGGCCCGTTCCAACTGTCCGTCCAAGGCAGCAAGGTCATTGCCCGTTGCTGCCACCAGATACACAGCTTGATCGGGCGCGAGAGGAATACCTCGGGCTCGTGAGTGACGCACCAACCATTGAACCAACTCTGCTTCTCGGGGATCCGGATTCCAGGGAGGGGGACTATCCCACAAACGCCGGAAGCTGAACAGCTCCGCACCCTGGGTCTTTGCATCCTTGAGCACCTTGTTGTCCGCGCGCAGACCCTTGCCCTCCAGCAGCACGCAGCCTTCGCCTCCCTGGGCCATGCGCGCCAGAAGCGCCTTTCCCAGGCCCGGAGCGTGTACCCTCGATCCCTTGCGCAAGAGGTCATTTGCCCCGCGTACCAATACACAGCGACCACCTGCGAAGAGCGCTCCCCCGGCCAGGTCGTCCAACAGGCGCAACAGCTTGAACTCAGGATCCGCCGTATCGTGGCGACAGATCTCCAATCCCGCTTGCTTGCCCGCGACGACCACCAGATCCGCCGCCTGCTGCCGATACCAGGCCTCGTCCCCCCGCACGAAGAGTGCCCGGGGCAAACCCTCGGCCAACACCCCTTCCAGACGCTTGAGTTCCTGGTCCGGAGCCAGATCCTTGCCGCGTTTGGCAGCCATCAGCCGAGCCCTCCCGCACCAACCGGACCAACTTGAGTTCCCAAAAGGCCCATGTCCAGGACCAACCCGATGAAGAGCGCAACCCCCACCCATCCGTTGAGGGTGAAGAACGCAAGATTGACCTGCGACAGATCATCCGCTCTTACCAGGCTCTGTTCGTAGATCAACAGTCCCGCGGTGATCAAAATCGCCGCCCAGTAAATCAGCCCGAGTTCCGCCCGCCAGGCCATTCCTGCCAGACAGGCCAGAGCGATTGCATGCAAGCTGCGCGAAACCACGAGCGCCCGGGCCTCACCAAAGCGAGCAGGGATCGAGTGCAGCCCGACCTTGCGATCGTGCCCCGCATCCTGGCAGGCGTAGATCAGATCAAAACCACTGACCCAGGCAATCACCGCCCCCGCCAACAAGAGGACCGGCAAGAGGTCTCCATCAAAGGTGCCGCGCACTGCAATCCAAGCACCAAGGGGCGCCAACCCCAAGGACAAGCCCAAGACCAGATGGGCAGCCCAGCTGACCCGCTTGACCAGACTGTAGCCCAGCAACACAACCAGCACAGGCAGACACAACTTGGTGGGGAGAGGACCCAACAGGAAAGCACCCAGTACAAAAACGCCGCTGGACAAGACCGTCAGCGCTACCACAGAAGCAACAGACAGTGCCCCCCGGGGTAGCTCGCGATTCTTGGTGCGCGGGTTGGCCGCGTCAAGACGCCTGTCCACCAGCCGATTGAAGGCCATGGCGGCACTACGCGCAGCAACCGCACAGACCACAACCAACCCCAAGGTACGCCACTCGGGTCGCCCTCCCGCCGCCAACCAGGCTCCTTGCAGCGCGAAGGGCAGAGCGAAGACCGAGTGGCTGAATTTCATCAGGGAAAGCCAATCGCGCAGGGTCTTCATGGAGACCCCACCCCTTCAGGGAACTGGGGTGACTCTTCTGTGAGTTCTGTCATGGACTCTTCTGTGGGCTCCTGCAGACCAGCCCAACGGGCACCCGCCTGATACTCAAGCCCCAAGCGATCAAACAACTTGCCCATCAAGTGCTGAATCAGATCGTCAATCGACTCGGGATGATGATAGAAACCAGGCATGGCAGGCAGGCAAATCGCCCCCATGCGCGTCAGCCCCAACATGTTCTCCAGGTGAATCTCCGAGAGGGGCGTCTCCCTGGGCACCAGCACCAAAGGTCGGCCCTCCTTGAGGGCCACATCCGCCACCCGCTCCACCAGATTGGAACTGTATCCCGCGCGCACGCGAGCCATGGTGCCCATGCTGCAGGGACAGAGAATCGTGGCTCCGGTGAGGGCCGTGCCCGAAGAAGGCGGCGCCCCCACAGCCGCCGAGGGATAGGCGTGAATCCGACTGGCACACTCCTCACCCAGCCAAGGCACCAAGGCCTGGTCGAGCAGCTCCCCTGCCTCTCCCGCCTCAACCCCGAGCTCATGGCGCAGGACGAGACAACCAGCCGGAGTCGCCGCCAGATCCACGTCATGTCCCAGGGCGGTCAGGCCCCGCAGGAGGGCCTCAGAGTAAATGTGCCCGCTAGCACCGGTGATGCCCACGAAGAAGCGGCTCATGACTTCACCACCTTTCTTGACATGGATAGATTCGACGAGGCCACAACGCTTGACTCTTGTATGGGATCCGCGCTACTGGCGACTGTCCCATGATGCAAGCAGGCTATCCCTCCAGTCAGCCTCCGAAAACCGCATTCCAACAATCCCAGAGCCTGGAATTCCGCTTGAAACTCCTCGGGGTCGGGCCAGGCCAGCACAGTGCGCGGCAGATAGCTGTAGGCATCAGCATCGCGGGACACAATTCTTCCCAAACAGGGCAACACTCGGGTGAAGTACCCCCGATACAAGGCGCCAAAAAAAGCTGAACGAGGCCTGCTGAATTCCAGCACGACTACCCTGCCACCGGGTCGCACCACCCGCGCCATCTCCTTCAGGGTCTGAATACGATCAGAGGTGTTGCGAATGCCAAAAGCCACGGTCGCAGCATCTGCTTGACTACTGACCAAGGGCAGGTTCTGGGCGTCCCCATGCACGAAGAGGGTGGCTCCCAGGATTGCCTTGCTGGACTGTTTTTCAGCCTTGGCCGGAGCACGCGCCACCATCTCATGGGTGAAATCGAGGCCCACCACCTGCGCCCCCGCTCTGGCTGCCAGCAAGGCCAGATCCCCGGTACCCGTGCAAATGTCCACAACAGTCTGGCCGCCCAGACTCTCGCCAGCACTGATCAGGTTCAGGGCCGCCCGCCGCCAATGCTGGTCCAAACCCATGGAAAGCCCCCGATTGAGAAGGTCATAGGTACCCGAGATACGGGCAAACATTGAGCGCACTGCCGAGGGATCAGGCATGGGAGATGGTCCTGACCACAGGATAAGAGGCACGCCGCGGGGGCAGAGCTTTTGCTCCCCATAACCGGCCCAAGTTCCAAGAATCCCCAGCCCCGGACAGGCCAAACGCAACGGGAGGGCACACCTTCCGAGCGACGCGGCCTCGCGCGAATCCGAAACACCCTGTTGAGTGCGCGTGCTGTTTGGGTTGTCTACTGACGCCAGTAATCCACAACCACAGTCACTTGCGGCGCCTGGACCGACTGGATGCCTGCCACATAGGGGTTCGCGTCCCGCAGGGGAACACCCGCAGCGCCAGTCTCCAGCACATCCAGCACTCCCGAGCCATTGGCGGAGTTGGGGACGGCAACAAAGGCAAATTGGGCCTCGTTCACATTGACTATACCGGGAGCCGCACGGATCAACCCCTTGCCGTTTTGGGGAGAACCAGCGCCGGAACTGAAGGTAGTGGTGACCTGGGGCAATCCGCCCAGGTTACGCAGGTTGTCAAAGGCAATGTCCACCGGCACTCCGGAGAGACGGTCTTCACCCACCGACACCTGAATACCCATTTCCATGGAGCGGATCGTGGGGTTTGTGAAGTTGACGCCCAGGGGAATCTGGCCTGCCAAAGCACTCTCCACCCACAGCATTGAGACAGCGCCCTCGCCCACGGATCCCGGGGTGCCATCAATGAAAGGACCCTCGTGCACAATCCACGCTGCGCTCTGCAAGTTCAGAGGGTCAGGCCGGATCGTCTTTGGGTTCTTGAAGATGAAGGGTGCCACTCCGACCACATCATCGAAGCCCCAGCCGTTGACCCCGTTGGGGCCTGACTCGAAGATCGCAACCGTGCCGCCACGGTTGAGGATGTAGGAAAAATAGACGCCCCGGTTGAAGCCGAAGCCCAATTGACGGGGAAAGACGCACAACTCAAAAGGCTCGTTCAACTGAGCGCCAACTTCACGTCGGACCTCAAGGGAGAAAGCCGAGATCAGCGACAAGGTGCTGTCCACTTCATTGCAGACCAACAAGTCCTCGTTGCCCGGCTCCCAGGCCATTCCCCTCGGCCCCTGACCCACAACGGTGGTCTTGACCACCTGATGAAAGGTCGAAGAGTTCGGATTGATGTCCACAAACGAAACCGTGTCCGCGGACTGGTTCGAGATCGCTATGAAATCCAGGTTGGGACCCATCGCCAAGGATGTGGGGTCGGGCACCTCAATGCGGTCGATGACCGTCATGCGGTTGGAGTTGATCACCGTCACCTCCCGACGCTGACGATCCAGCACATACAAGTAGTGGCCGATCTGCTGGCGGATCTGGTAGGGCAAGCAGGAGGTCACCAGAACCTGACCGGTACTCGGACCAACGAACCAGCCATTTTGCTCTTGGGTCAGAAGACCACTGGGGGGCTCAGGGGGCGTGGCCAGAGGCGTACCGAAGGGGTTGCCGGGACCCAGCAGGTTCTGCTTGGGATCCGTACCGCCCTGGTTCGCGGCGTGGTCGACGGAAGTCGGCTCCTTGGCTGCCAGATAAGGCGACACGCACAGGGGCGGGAAAGCCAAGGGCGGAGGGTTGGGGTGCGGTGCCCACGAAATGATGTTGGGCGCACCGATCAGGATGCTGCCGAACTGATTGGGCTGGGCCGGACCAAGGGTGTTGGCCCCAGTGGCCACAGGAGAAATCTGCTTGAGGCCATCAAGGGTGCAAAGATCGCCACCGCTGGCCTGGCAGCCGAACGGGAACTGGGCGTTGTTGAAAGTCACGTCCAGCGCCCAGCCGAGCATCATGTCCGAAACGTTGGCCAATAATGGCGCCCGAGCCACAAGGTCATTCAATGAACTGTCACGGGTCAAGGTAAAGACACCCGCAGAGCCACCGTCGATGGTGCAAGTACCCTCAACCAGGGACGGTCGCAGGCCCGTATGCACCCGCAGATTCGGGTTGTAGATGAACTTGGTGTGCCCTTCAAGGGGCAGGTCCTGCACATAGGTGGGGTCACCGGTTGACTGACCAAAGCCATTCAGGTCCAGCACACTGATGCCCGGCGTGGAACCCGCACGGCCCAATAGGATCGTATCGGGCATGACTGGTGCGTTCACCAGCCCGGGCCCTTCTCCAGTGATGAAGTAAGTCGCAGCCGCCAGCAGGTTGGTGTTGGCAATAGTGGCCCCCGGCTGGGTCTGATCGGGATTCTGCGCCAGATCTTGAAGCTGCCCGGCGTTCAAAATCACATCCACCGTGGCGAAGGTGCTGCAGTTGTTGAAAAGGGGACCTGAGCCGGGGAAGTTGAAACCCGGGTTCAGCCGCATGATCGAGAAGTCAAAGATACTGACCGGCTCCACGGTGAAGGGCATCTCGGTGCGCGTAGCCGAGGGGCCAAACTCAACCTTGATCAAGGACGAAGTGCTCGGCGGGCCCTGGCCTTCCACCGCACCCACAGACAGGGGCTGCACGGGCTCGGTGAAGCTGACGCGAATAGTGGTCAGGGGGTCTACGTTCAAGTCCCCACTACCAGGGATGATCGCCGGAGAGTTCTGGGGCGGGGGGCTGGAAATCACTTCCGGGCCCAGGGTGTCTTCGCCAACGGTGGTACAGGCCAGCACGCGGTGCTCAAGCGGACGGCCGAGGCTGCTGACCACACCCTGGGTGATCTCCATTCGGATCTGCACACCTGCCGGAAAGGTCTCGTAGGTAGTCAGATCATCGTCCACATCAGGCACGAAGACAACCACGTTGGAACCGATCAAACGCTCGGAACCGTTGAACGGAGTATCGGTTCCTGGGAAGCCCTGTCCCTTGGGATCCGCCACGACTGGCTGGCCCATGCCGTTGGGCTCAATCCAACGCTGCAAGGTCAACTGGGGAGGAGTGCCCCCGGTGGTGGGTCCCGCATAGGTGTAGCCATTGACAAATGCTCGACCCGGCACCGGCAAGGCAGTGCCGGTCAAGGGGTCCATGGCCAACACAAGCACCGAACCAGAGAAGCCCGAGTTCGCCAGGGAACCGGGGCTGGCTGAGAGTACCGAGTCCAAGTCGATGGGCTGTGAAAAGGACGCGTAGATGAAGTGGTTGCCAGGGGAGCCGCTGGGCAAGACTGCCGTGGTCGGGAACTTCGGCACGGGGCGCACGGGGTTTCCCAGGGACACGTTGGATGCCAGATCATCCAAGGCGCGGATGTTGACCACTTGAGCGGTGGGCTGCCCGGCCACGTCCAACTTGCGAATGGTGTGGGGCACCAACTGTCCAAAACCGTTGGCGGCCTCTTGCAGCACCATCAGGTTGGAAGTCACTTCGCCATTGTCAGCGATGATTTCCTGATTGCACCCTGTCAAGCCAAGAGCCAGCAGGGAGAGGGGAGCAGCGGTTCGAATGTTCGTGAATTTCATGGAGATCAAGCGGTCAGACCAAGCGCAAGAACCGCTTGGTCGGGCAGGTGAAAAGGAGCCTCAGGGGAGGGTAAGTTGGACCGCACAGGCGGTGCATCTTCGGGCTGAGGCACTCGTTGGGCTCTAGGGACAATTAAGGGCCGCTGGGGTGCGGCCAGGGAGATTGGGGGCCAAGGGGTGGTGCGCCGGGAGGGATGGATGACCGGGGTGTGTCTTATGTTGCAACCGGTGGATCGAAAGAATAGCGACAGAAGGCGCCATGCGCGAGGGGCAGATCCCCATAGCTCATGGGAAAGCAACTCCTGTGCCACTTGGATCAGGGTTCCCCGGCGGGTGGCCTAGCGCCCTGGGGCCACCTAGTTATGGTTCCTGCCTGGGAAATTCGAGCCTGAAGGGGCCCCAGGGGCCATCCCGCCCGACCCCATGTGTGCGGTCCCGCACATCCCCCCCCAGGAGCACGGATTCGGCCCCAGGGATCCCCTATGAAGCATTGGTATCCGGGCGGCGGATACCTACCCTGTGATCAGCCATGGAGGGGGAACACATTTTCGACCCAGAGGCCCTCGAGGGTTCCGGGGGTAAAGGTTGCGCAGAGGGACCCGAGGGCAACCTCGAGGTCAGCCTGCGCCCCAACTCCCTCGCAGAGTTTGTAGGCCAGCGGCGGGTAGTGGACGACTTGCGAGTCACCCTGACCGCCGCCCGACAACGGGGCGAAGCTCCCGACCACGTGCTTTTCTCCGGGCCTCCGGGCCTTGGCAAGACCAGCCTGGCCCGCATCCTGGCGGCAGAACTCTCCACTCGCCTGATCTCGACCAGCGGTCCCGCCCTGGAAAAGCCCAGGGATCTGGTAGGTCTGTTGACCCAGTTGGAGGCGGGAGATGTTTTTTTCATCGACGAAGTACACCGCGTACCGAAAGCGGTGGAAGAATACCTCTACACCGCCATGGAGGATCGGCAGGTGGACCTGACCCTTGACTCTGGTCCACATGCGCGCATGGTCACCCTACGCTTGGAACCGTTCACTCTGGTTGGCGCAACCACCCGCGAAGGTTTGCTCACGGCGCCCTTCCGCGCGCGCTTTGGCCTACTCCATCGCCTGGACCCCTATCCTGTAGAAGACCTGATCACTATCGTCCAGCGTTTGGCGAAACTCTTGGATGTAGAACTGTCCGATACCAGCGCACAACTGCTAGCTGAACGCAGTCGTGGCACACCGCGCATCGTAGGACGCCTGCTCAGGCGCACCCGGGATCTGGCCCAGGTTCGAGGCAGCGCCCCGATCGAAGAAGCCTTGACCCAAGAAGCCTTGAGCCGATTGGGCATCGACGAAAATGGCTTGGAAGAAATGGACCGTCGCATCCTGCGCTGTCTGGCAGAAAACGCCGGCGGCCCCCTGGCGCTCAAAACCATCGCCGCGGTGGTCAACGAATCTGAAGACACCCTGGAAGATGTGTACGAGCCGCACCTCTTGCGCTGCGGCCTGATCCGCAAGACCTCACGAGGGCGCATGCTCTCGGTCACAGGCGCTGAGTTGCTCGGGGTCCGTGCCCCGAGCGGGGACGGTTCAAGGAGCCTCTTCGATTGAGGCTGGAAAAGCGCAGAATCAGCCCACAGGAAGCCGTCTGGCTGCTGGCTCTGGTGCTTTTCTGCGCCTGCACTGCACCGGGACATCAGCAACGTGCCGGACGCACGCAAGAAACAGGCGTCAACCCCAACCTGGCGCAGATCATCGCCCAGGTGCGGGTGCACCTGCCCCAACACGACCGGGCTGCGACCCTGGAAGTCGCCAGCGCGAGAGGTCTGGAACAGGTCACGCGCCAGGGAAGTCTGATCAGCGACGGGAGCCGTCAGGCCCCACTTCTGACCTTCGAAAGCCCCCAGGGTGTGCGCCTCTTTGGCGTCCTGCATAGGGGCCGCTTGCTGGTGGAACCCCACCCTGTCAGTGGCTTGTCGGTGACAGTCGAGCTGGCCCTGGAGAACTACATCGAAGGAGTGGTGGCCGCCGAGCTCTCCCTTTGGTCGGCCGAACCCGCCGAACTTGAAGCCCAGGCCATAGCCGCGCGCAGCTACGCCCTGGGAACGCTCTTGCAACGCCGTCAGCACCTGGGAAATCCAAGCCTGGCGAAGCTCGAAGGGGGCACCCAAGACCAGGCCTACAGGGGGATGTTCGAACCGGATTCCAGCACCGGCTCCCAAGCCGCCGCCCGCCGATTGAGGGCCGCCGTGGCCAAAACCCGCGGGCAGGTTCTGTTCCTTGAAGGCCAACCCTTCGCAGCGCGCTACAGCGCAGCTTGCGGGGGGCACACAGCGCGTCTGGTCCAGGTCTTTCCTTCTCCCATCAGAGCCGAAGCTGCATTGACGGGCGCTGTCTGTGAAGGCTGTGTTTCCCGCATCGCAGACACTGCGCCCGAGGACCCACGAGGTTCGCTCGAATGGCAAACAACTTTCTCCCCCACAGAGCTACACGAACTTGCTCGCAGTCTGGGCTTGGGATCCAGCCTGCTGCGCTACGAACTAGGACAGCGGGACCCAAGCGGTCGTTGGCTGAGCGTGATCCTGGTGGGTGAACGGACTACAAAAGAGATCCCCGCCGAGACTCTGCGCGCCCAGCTCGGCCATGGTCGCCTGCGCAGCACACGCATCGTCTCCAGCTGGCCTCACGCGGGCCAGACGATCAGCGCAGGCCTGCACTTCAAGGGTCTGGGTCACGGACACGGGGTCGGCCTCTGCCAGCAAGGTGCCCGGGACGCGGCGCGCCGGGGTTGGAGTGCCGAAAGGATCCTGTCCGGGGCCTACCCGGGCACTGAGATTCGTCGTCTGCAGTCTCCGATCAGGCGCCGAACTTGAGTCCTCTCAAGCCCCCAGGCTCTCCCCTGTGGTTATTGTGAGCGCCCATGAGCGCTCCCTTCTCGTTTCAGGTACAAGCAACCTGCCCCACAAGCGGGGCCCGCTGCGCCACCTTCGAGACCCCCCACGGCGCGATTCAGACCCCGGCCTTCATGCCCGTAGGCACACGCGGGACGGTCAAGGGAGTCCTGCCCCGGGACCTGCGGGAATCCGGATCAACCATGATCCTGGCCAACACCCTGCACCTGTTTCTGCGTCCCGGGCCCGAGGCGGTTCGCGAGATCGGAGGCCTGCACACCTTCATGGGTTGGGACGGACCGATCCTGACAGACTCCGGGGGCTATCAGGTCTTCTCCATGGCGGACCTGGCCCAGATCAACCGAGACGGTGTCACCTTTCGCTCGATCGTCGACGGTAAATCGGTGCGCTTCACTCCTGAGGTCGTGATGGATGTGCAACGGGATCTGGGTGCGGACGTGATCATGGCCTTTGACCACTGCCCCACGGATCCCACCGACCGGGCCCAGGTGCAAGCCGCCACGGACCGCACCCACCACTGGCTCGATCGCTGCGTCAGACAATGGCAGGCCAACGGGGGCCTTGACCGTGGTCAGGCTTTGTTCGGCATCGTCCAGGGGGGCACCTTCGAAGACCTGCGTGCCAAGAGCGTCGAAGCAGTCTGTTCCCACGATCTGGTGGGAGTCGCTGTGGGCGGCGTCAGCGTGGGCGAGGATCGCGAGCACATCCGCAAGGCCTTCGCCCTGGCGCTGCCTCTCCTGCCCCCAGACAGGCCGCGCTACCTGATGGGCATCGGCACCCCCCGGGATTTCTTCGACGCGATACGCCAGGGAGCCGACCTGTTCGACTGTGTGACCCCCACGCGTCACGGGCGCAACCATCAGGTCTACACCTCCCGGGGTCGGATCAATGTGCGCAACGAAGGCTGGAGTCGCTCCACCGAAGCCCTCGATCCCGAGTGTCCCTGCCCGGCCTGCACGGAGTTTCCCCTGGGCAGCCTACGGCACTTTTGCAAAGCCAACGAGATGCTTGCGGGCTCACTGCTCTCACTGCACAACCTGTACTTCTTCCACCGCCTCTTGCAGCGCATGCGCACAGCGATTGCCGAGGGCAGTCTGGATGCCCTGGAAGCGGAGATCCTGCCCCGGGTGGAAAAGCGCCAGCGACCCCTGGGCGCGGGATAATCCGCGCCCCAGCCCTCCTTCAGCGGGCCTTGAAGTCCTCGCAACTCGTGGCATTTGGACGCTCTGGCCGCCGGCAGGCATCCCCGTAATCCCAACGGCAGCGATCACAAAGGGGCGCTGCTGAGCTGCCGCTGAAGAGGCGCCTGAAGAAGTTGCCCAGGGCTTGGAACAGGGAGCGCAAGCAGATCCTCGCGCCAGCCTCAGCGGCGTTTGCGTCCGCCCGCAATCACCTCAAGGCGGCGTATGTCCAGAAGCGGCAGTAATTCGTCCTGCTCAAGAGTCGGCGGACTGTACTCCCGGCGCATGGCTCCGGCCATGCCCACCTGATAACCCACATAGCTGTTGAGGTCATAGCGCCCGTCGCCGCTGACCAACTCAACCCGACGCTTGCCGGCCCACCAGATGTACCAGTGAGTGGGCTCACCCGCGCTATCCACGGCTTCGACCCAACCACGACCATCGAAGCGTCCCCAGTCAGGGGTGCGAGCCATTTCGCGCAGGCGTTGCTCGTCGAGCAACTGGGCGATGCGTTGGCGTCGGACCTCATCCCGCTCAGTCATGTCCCCGCCCAGGTCGACGAGTTGCGCGCGCAGAGCGCAGCGTTCCGCCTGACGACTGGCCACCTGAGCCAGGGGCGTTGAGGCACCTGACAAGCTCTGCACCTTCTGGTATGCCCTCTGCACCGCAGTCCAGGTAGCACTGTCCGCATCAGTCATTTTCACAGCGGCTTCGTAGAGCGCGTCCGCCTCTGTCAAGGCGCGCCGCGCACCGGGCTTGACCGGGGGAGTTACCACTTGGGGTTTGGGCTTGGAAGTCACCTTGGGCTTGCTCGCAATCTTGGGCATGACACGGGCTGCAGTTGCAAACTCCGTCGCCGCGAGCGCTTCATCCGTGCGCACTGTGGTCTCGCTGCCTTCCACCCAATAGGTGCTGCCCGGGGGCGCCCAGATCTGGACCCAGTCCTTGTCCAAAGGCAGGCTTGCGTCCTGGCGTCCAGCCAGCTCCACTTGGGTACCAAGCATCAGACGATCCGGCAGAGCCATAGAGTCCGGTCCACTGGAGGCCGTGGGCCTCATGTTGAGCCGGTCGCCACTGACAGTCAGAACGGCCGGGTTGCGGGTCGGAGTCACATACTTGCCGTGCACCCAAGCCATAAACCCGCCGGCCACTTGGACCCGATGGAAAGGCCGCGTGCCAGAGCTGGTCTCGACAACCTTGAGCAACTGCCCGGCCTCAAGCTCAGCCACCAAAGAACCCGCGCGGTCGGGGAAGGAGCGTGCCTTGGTACCGGCATTGGCCTCCACCCAGTTGATTGTCTTCTTCGGCGTGGTGGTTCCTGAGGAATCGGGCGTCTCCTGGGAGACGGCCGGTGAAACAAGGAGCAGAGCGCTAGCGGCAAGCAGGCCCTGTACGGATCGACTGAAAGTTTTCATCTAGTTGGGAGGTCCCCCTGAAGTGATCGAAGCGGGAGGAACCCTTCTCCTCCCACGGCTTGAAGGCTAGCGCTCTGAGCAGGTCGATTCCATGCTCTTGCCAAAGAGGTCTGGCAGAACCTTCTCGCTCCTCCTGCCAGCCGCCCGCCCAGAACTCATACACTGGTCCCCATGAGCGCGCCCCAGCACCCCCCCCCGCTGTTCCCCTACATGACCTGGGCCCAGACCGAGTCCTTTCTCTCCCCCTGGTGCCTGGCCCAATCCGGCATGCCCGTGCCCGACGCAGAAGTCCTGGGCCCTGCTCTGGAAATCGGCCCCTGCCTGGAGTGGTCCTGCGCTGGGAGCCGACCCCAGTTGGAGGAACGCCTGGCCGAACTCTTCGGCCTGCCAGCCGAGCGCGTGCTGGTGACCCCGGGAGCCTCGGGAGCCATGCAGCTTCTGGCCCAGACCCTCTTCACAGAGAACTCCAGGGTGCTGCACGAAACCCCCTGCTATCAACCCCTGGAGGCCCTTGCAGGGCTCTTTGGAGCCGAGGTTCAGCCCCTGGAACGGTGCCCCGAAGAGGGTTGGAGCCTTGACCCCGCGCGCCTTGACCTGGCCTCAGAAGGCCACCCAACGCACCTTTTTCTGACCAACCCCCACAACCCCACCGGCGCCGTGACCCCTGCGGAAAAAATCCGGGCCCTCGGGACGGCACTGGAACCCTCGGGCGGAGTCCTAGTCAGCTCGGAGGTCTACATGGAATGCGCCCCTGACCCCAGCCAACGGGTACACGCCGCCGCACTCTGCCCCAATGGGATCTCAATCGGCTCCTTGACCAAGGCCTATGGCCTCGGCCCCCTGCGCCTGGGCTGGATCTTGTTGGGGGCGGGCCTTGCGGATCTGCGCGCGACCCTGGTGGACCGGGCCCACCTCTCCTGGGTGGACCCCCCCAGCGCCAGCCTCTTGCTGGGCCAGCGCGCCCTCGACTGCCTGCCTGCCCTACTGCAACCCCTGCGCCGCATCGAAGCGGAAAGCCGCCCCCTGCTCGACGCTTGGATCAAAAACAACCCACGGGTCCGAGCCCTGATCCCGCCCTTCGGCATCTTTGCCTTCGCGATCCTGGAAGGGGTACAGGACACCCAGGCCTTCGCCCGCTGGTTGGCAAGCGAGCACCAGGTCGATGTGGTCGCCGGCGAGTTCTTCGGATACCCGGGAGCCGTACGTATCGGAGCGGGCCTGCCACCAGAAACTCTGGCGGAGGGACTGCAACGCCTGGAAGCGGCCCACACGAAATGGTGCGCTGAGGGACGAGGCTAGGAACTTGATCCAGCTTTGATCGGGACAACCACTTCCAAAGCCAGTTCATCCAACGCCAAGGCTGTCACCTCGGCGCGCACCTGGCGCAGGGTCAGGTTGGCATGTTCCGCCAGCGCTGCCACATCGTCATGCTCAGGAAAAAGGTCACGCTCTTCGATGGTCAGTGTGCTCCCAGCCTCTACACCTGGCCGTTGGCGGATTTTGACGCGCACCTCTGCGCCCCGCAACTCGACTTTGATATTACGGCGGGCACATTCCAAGCGTTCGACCTTGAGCCAGCGCACACCGAGACTCGTACTCCAACGAAAAACCACATCCTCCAAGACAGCTCTGCGCCCGGTACGCATGAGGGCGGAGAGCACCACCCCCGGGCGATCCTTTTTCATGAAAACCGGGGCGCTCCAGACTTCGAGTGCCCCCGCCGCGCGCAGGCAACCGGTCAGGTGCCCCACATCCTCGCCGGTCATGTCGTCAATGGTGACCTCAAGCAGATCCACTTCGGTCCGGCGCCGACCGGAGGCTCCGCTGGACTGGTCGGCCGCCTGACCCAGTTGCAAGCGCAGCAGATTCGGAGGTTGCTCTGAAGGATCCGCCGTACCTGCGCCGTATCCAACTCTCTCGGTCTGAAAGGTCGTGGGAGGCGCAAATTCATCGCAGAGGGCCGCCAGAATTGCCGCCCCAGTGGGAGTCGTGCGCTCCCTTCCTCCACCCATCAGGGTGGGCCGCCCGCGCAGAAGTTCCACAACAGCGGGCACTGGCACGGGCATTTCCCCATGGGCACATGTGACCGTTCCGGACCCCACGAGCGGCGGCGTGACCAAGACCCGTTCGATGCCCAAGCGCTCCAGAGCCAAGGCAGCTCCTGCCACATCGATCAGGGTGTCCACCGCCCCCACCTCGTGGAAGTGAACTTCTTGGGGCGAACAACCATGCACGCGCCCTTCGGCCTCAGCCAAGAGTTGCAGCACGCGTCCCGCCCGTTCGCGCACCCGGGCCGAGAGCCTGGCACGATCGAGCCGACCCAAGAGATCTTTCAAGCAGCGCATGGGAAGCGCGGCATCGGTCTTGGTTTGCACTCTTAGATGCCGACCACTGAGCCCCCCGCGCCAGACCTCGCTGACGGTCAATTGCACCTCGCCTGGAAACAGGTCCTGTGCCAGGTCTTCGAGCACAGTCAAGTCAAAGCGCTCATCTTGCAGGTCCAAGAGCGCGGCCAGGAACATGTCCCCTGCCATGCCCCCGAAGGGCTCGATGAAAAGATCCGTCATGGACGCAGCAGTGTCCTACCGATTGGACCAGGACGCAAGCCCTGCCCGGGCGAGAACCAGAGCACCGCGCACGCGGAATCCCCTCAGGGCCTGGCGACAGACCCCAAGGGTCTCACCGGAAGTGGTCACATCATCCACCAGCCACAGGTCCCGACCTGCCAGCCGCTCGAGATCGCGCTCCCTCAAGACAAAAGCCTGCTCCACATTCTTGGACCGGGCTTGAGCTCGCCAGGACCCCTGGGGAGCGCTGAAACGAATCCGCCGAAGAGGACTTTCGACCGGCCATCCCAGGTGCCTACCAAGCGCCGTGGCCAACTCAAGAGCCTGGTCATAGCCACGCTCCACCCGCCGGGCCGGATGCAGGGGCACGGGAACCAAGACCCCGGGTCGAGTCACCTGGCCCGGTTTCACCCAACGCTCCAGCACCCGAGCCGCGAGCAAGGCCCCCAGGGGCTGAGCCAGATCCTTCCGGCGACCATGCTTGAAGGCCAGAATCCAAGGACTGAGCGCCGGGTCCTTGTACTCTCCCAAACACAACAGCCGTTGCCCTTGCACCCCAGGCCCTTCCATGCCACGAGATGTTCCCAAGGCCTGCTGACCAGCACCAGCGCAAAGCAGGCAAACACTCCCATCGGCCAGGCCCGCCCGCAGAGGCCGGTCGCAAAGTCCACAGGCCGCAGAACGCGAACCCTCCTCAAGCGCGTGAGTCTCGCAGGCCCAGTCGAGGAAAGGTCCCTGGACCTTGGAACAATCAAGCCCACTTGGAGCCCCCCCGGGGCGCCCTGCTGGTGCCGACAGATCGCGCTCCAAGCCACGACCACACAACCAACAACGAGGTGGTTGAATCAGCTCCCAAAAAGAAGCCCCGCCAAGGCCCCTGAACAGGACCGAAACGGAAGCGGGCGCCTTCAACACGCCTCAAGAACGCACCACCGCCGCCAGGGTTTCACCCCGCAAACACAGGGACCAAATCTCAGGCGCGGTTCTGCAACGACTCGCTATCGAGATCGGCACTCAAGTCCACATCAGATCCATCCAGACCCTGGTCCTCATCCAGGCCCGCATCCGTGAAGACATCCCGGCCCCGATCCACGCGTGCAGGCAGCCCAGCCTTCTGACGCAGGCGCAGGACAAACTCCTCCACCGTGTCGTCTTCCTTGGATTCGACTCCGAACAACTCACCGATCTCCCGGGCGATTGCCCCGTCGCTCTCCAAGGGAATCGGATGCTCCAGATAGTACTCGCGCACATAGCGCCTAAATGCCCACAGGGACCACCACCAGGCACTGAAGAGCAAGAGCACCACCAGGATCACCACAAGACCAACCCAGCCCATATTCAAGGGTCCCTCATCTACCGGACGGCTGAGCACATGCCCGTACAACTGCATGCCAAAACCAAGCAGCAAGAAGGTGAACCCCAGGGTGGTCTGGACGCGGTTGTAGACATACTCGCGCACGCTCATCAGCCGACCCTGGCGAGTACCGAAGTAACGCGCCACGAGACGGCGAGGATGCTCCAGCAGGGTCGCGTTGGCGATCAGGAAGGCACCGACGATGGAAGTCACCATGCCCAAACTGGTCCAGTCGGGATTGGCGAAAACCGCTTCGGTCACATTTGTGTTCGCGTTGGCGATCATGGCAGGTGGAGCAGAGGTGCTCGTGAATTGCAGCCTAACCAATCCCAGCGCCCGGGTTGCACCCACGAGGAGGGGAAGCCGAAACGAGCGCCTGCTCAGGGGCCTGCCCACCCCCAAGGGCCAGCCCAAGCGCTATCTTGATCCGCCAGCCCAAGGCCGTTCCCCGCAAGCCACCTCATGACCCAGCCCCACCTGCAGCCCCTGGAAGAGGTTTTGGATCTGGCAGCCCTGGAACAGGAACTGGGGCGCCATCCCTCCCCCAGCCAGATCCGCGCGGCCCTGCCCCGGGGGTTGGTGCTGCACGAAGACGGCCTGCATGTGCGCCCGGATCGCCGCCTCGGCGTGCGCCACAGTTGGGTGCTCATCACCTCCCTGATCGTCTTCGGAGGCGCGAGCCTCTGGCTGTTCAAGGACACCCTGCCCGGGGGCTGGCGCGGGGTGGGACGCCTCCTGGGATTGGTAGCGATCCTGACCATCGCCGGGGGCCTGGTCGGTCCCATGGTGACCCGCGCGGTGCTGTCGCGACGCTCTCGCTCCTGAAGAGCGGTGCCTGAATCAGTTTCCCCGGGCAGGGGCAGAAAGGAGCAGCTCTGGTCGCCGCTGAGCTCCACTGACGGGGACCATGGCACCCGGGCCGGATTCGGGCAGCAGACGCTCCAGATCCGGCAGATGACGGCGCAAGAGAGCCACAAACTCCGCCTCGGCGACGGCTCAAGCGCTCTTCCAGTTGGTCCACCAGGTCCCGCGCCAGCTCCAGACCCGCATCCGAGGCGGAAAGATCCATCCAACTCATCAGATGCAGTTGGTGCTGTTTGCCCGCGCGCGCCAACAAAGATCCATGGGCGGGCGAAAACACCTCCCCTTCCAAGGCTCCGATGCGCTGCACCAGGGCCTCCCCCGCCAACTGGTCCTGGGCACTGGGAACCAGATCTGCTGTGGTCCAAAGCCCCAAGCCGAACAAGACCGCCAGCATCAGATTCCCCAACGCCGGTCTACGTGACCAACCCTCACTGGCCAGGGGCGCCGCACAGATCACCAGGGGCAAGAGCGCGTTGTCATAGCCCCCCGGATGCAATCGGCCCAAGCAACTCGCCGCAAGGCCGCCCACAAAGAGGCCCACCTGGGCCCTGTTGCTGCCACGCAGACCGAGCAAGGCCAGAATCCAGATCGGGGCGGAGAAAATCAGATCACGCTGCACAAACTCCCAGATCCCCGGCCAGTAAAGCCCATGGCCCCAAAGCAACTCAAGGGTGTGGAACTCATACCAACCGGAGGTCCAAGCGCTGGCCAGGACCAAGCTGACCGGGAGCCCCACCACAAACCCAATGAGGGGAATCTTTGAACGCTGGAAGTCCGCCACGAGAAACCCTAGCAAGGGCAGGAGTGTGGTTTGCTTGGTGTGATAGGCCGCAAGGGCCAAGAGGACGGTCAAGGTCCCCGGGAACCAGCCCGACCGAGCGCGGGATCGCTGGTGGTTCCAAAAGGCCGCCAACAGAAAAAAGAGGGCCAAGGCGTCCGGCCGGGCCAGATCGAGCCAGGCGCCGCAGAAGGGATAGGCCAGGGCCAAGAATCCCGCCGCCACCAGACCTTGGACCCCGCATGGGATCCCCTTTCGGTCCACGCCCGACCCGAGAACCCCAAGCAGGACAAACAAGCCCAGGGTAGCAATCAAGGAAAGCAGACGGGGAGCCAGGAAGCCCTCGATGCCGACCCCTGCCAGCAGGCTTGCGCCTTGAAAGTAGAGCGGCCCATAGGGCAGGGGGGACCAGGTGAAGTCGGGTTGCACATACAAGGGCCGCCCCTCAAGCAGACGCTCGATGCTAAAAAGAGTGATGCCCTCCAACCACTCCAACTCGAAGGGATAGGTCAACCTGAGAGCGATCAGGATCAGGCAACCCAGCAGCCCCACAGCGGCCAACAGGGCACCTAGTGCGCGAATGCGACGAGACTTGGATCCAAGAGTCCGGGGGTCAGGCGCTTGGGAAACCCCAGCCTGATTCGCGTCAGGAGGGGTCACCGAAGAGTTACCTCGTAGCCGATCACGCCCTCAAAAACCTGGCTCCGGGTGATCTCCACCTCGCGGCCTCCGCCAGAGCCGGATTGAACGCTGGTGTTGACCAGCTCCACTTCGGCGGTGTACTCAAGCGACACCATGTGATGCAAGGCAAGGTCCCAGACCAGCTCACCTTCCAGCAGTAGTTCCAAGTCGAAGCCCTCGACCAGTTCCATGCCCATGGCCTGCATCTCTTCGGGCAGTTCAGGGGTGCGCTCAAACGCCGTCGACCCTTCGACCTTGATCTGGATCACGGCCCGACCGTCTTGCGTGGACTTCAACGCCAGCAGGAACTCCTCCACTGCCAAGTTGTCCCTGAAGAGCGCGGAGGACTCCCGTTCCTGCTCGGGATCTTCGCCATCCGAGAACAAGCTCAACTCCCCGAGGGGATATAACAAGAGGGCCAGGGCTTCTACCCCTTCGTCGTCGCTCAGCTCCCACTCATCCCCCACATCACAGTCGTCGCCAGCTGGCAGAAGAAAGGCAAATCCAGAGGTGGCTCGCAAGTCACTGAGCAACTCCTCATCCCCCTCCTCGTCATCTGCCCAGGCAGGCTGCCAGGACTCACTGTCCTCATCAAAGGTGAAGCGTACTGTACGACCTTCCAGATCGGACTCATCCTCGCTGTCCGGGGGATTACGCTCTTCCCCATCCACGCTGACTTGAACATGCTCCCCGTGACCAAGAATTACAAAGGCTCGGGTCAAGACCAGAATCTGTCCATCTTCAACCTTCTCAAAGGTGTCCAGCACCTCAACTCTGGACTCCTGACGCACACTGATCTCAAGTTCCGGCTGGGGACCATCGCGAGACTCGCCATCCACCAAGACCTCCACTGACGAATCAACCAGCTCCAGCTCCATCACGGAGTTGTAGATGCGGGTGATTTCGGTACCCTGCTTGGGGGCGTACTGAAAATCCCCCGTGGCAGCAAACAGCAACAAGAAGAGGGCAGGAAACAGGGGCTGAGAAGGGTGCATCTGTGGCTCGGGTGCTGAAGGGACGGCCAATAGGGTACCCGCGGCAGGCACTCACGGGGGTGCCTCAATTGCTCCTGGCAAGAGAACACAAATCGAGACTGCTGAGCCAGTTCTTCTTTGACGCGCTCACTGATCCAATTCTGAAGCCCTCACTTGCTCCCCCCACGACAGCATGCGAAAGTGTGAGCAATGGACCCCAGTCAAGGCCCATCCAAATGCACATCCTTATTGTTGATGATGACGCCCGTCTGCGTTCGTTCTTGATCCGTGGACTCGTCGAATTGGACTTCACAGTTGCCGAAGCATCGGACGCGATCGAGGCGCGAGAGCAGATCGCCAACCTGGGAGAAATGCTGGATCTGATCCTGCTCGATATCACCATGCCCGGGGAGGACGGTTTGACCATGCTGAAAGACCTGCGCCACAAGGGCATTGCGATCCCGGTAATTGTTCTCTCCGCACGCCAAGAGGTGCAGGACCGGGTGCGCGGGCTGGAGTTGGGTGCCGACGACTACATCGTCAAGCCCTTCGCCTTTGATGAGTTGCTAGCACGCATCCGCGCTGTACGCCGCCGTCAGGAGAACACCCCGATCATGACCTGGGGCGCCCTGCGCCTGGACCTCAAGCACCACGGTGTACACCACGCAAACAAGAAAATCGACCTCAGCCCGCGCGAGTTCAGCCTGCTGACCGTTCTGCTGGAAGCCAAGGGCAAAATCCTGAGCCGCGATAATCTGCTCCAGAAAGTCTGGGGCATCGGTCTTGATCCGGGCACCAACACGGTAGACGTGACCATCGGGCGCCTACGCAAACGACTGCATGCCTCTGGCCCCGTGCGCATTGAAACCGTTGTGGGCCAGGGCTACCGCTTGGACACCAAAGGCGAAGAGTCCAATTGATGAAGCAGCAGTCCTGGTCCCTCACCAGTCGCGTCACATGGGTGGTCGCGGGCACCCTGGCCCTGATGCTGGGCAGCGCCTTCGTGATGAGCTTCTTCTTCGCCCAGCCCCTGCTGGAGGGGCGCTTGGACTCCCTCGCCCGTGAAGAACTCGATGAGGTGAGCACGCGTTTTTCCGTGCAGCCCATGAATCACGATGAGTTCAACGAACTTGCCCTGATCATGATCAGCCACCACCCGGAGGCCACCCTGCGCTTCGGCTACCGAGTTGGCTCCCAGACCTGGACCTGGTGCCCGGAACCCCCCACGGGACTGGAACTCGATCCGAACGGCTATCCCCTGGGCCTGAGCAACAGCCAACGCCTGCTGAAGCTCGCGATCAAGGGCCCGACCACGGAGCAAGAAGCGGCTCAGGACATAGATCTGGCGGTCTTCCTCGACGGCAGCGCCATGATGAGTTCCGCGGCGAACTTGGGAACCAGCATGCTGCTGGCCCTGGGATTGGCAGCCATCGCTGGCCTGGCAGCGATCATGCTCATGCACCGGCAGGTTGGTCGCCTCTTGGCTGGCGTGGCCGAAGCCACCCGATTGGCGGCGGACAACCCTGAGGCCATGCGCGATGCGGCGAGCGGTGCCCCACGGGAAGTAAGCGCCATCATCGATGCACTGCACGATCTCTTGGAGCAGCTACGCCTGGAAAACGAGCACAGCCACCTCTTGATTGCCGGTCTGGCCCATGACCTGCGCTCGCCGGTACAGGTGCTACTGGGGGAAACAGATGTAACCCTCATGCGCTCCCGATCGGCCGAAGAATACCGCAGCTCCATGGAGTCGATTTCCGAGGAACTGCGCGATCTGTCCGGGGTTCTGGAGAACCTCCTGATGCTGGTGGGCCGCCAACGGGGCATGGCACCCAGGGCCACCGAAAAATTCAATCTGAAACGGGAAGCCGACATGCGCTTGAGCCGCGAACAGACCTGGGCCCAGCGCATGCAAGTCGAGCTGACCATCGATTCGGAAGGCAACCTGGATTACAACGGTGACCGGGAAGCGGTACTGCTGGCCCTGCGCAATCTGGTGCGTAATGCTCTTGACCATGCCCCCAAGGGCAGCCGAGTGCAGATCGCCCTCAAGGGCAACCACAAGCAGGTCATGATCTGCGTGGAGGATGAGGGTCCAGGCATCGCCGCCGACCAACGGGAACGGTTGCTGGCACCCTTCACCACCGGGGACACCACCGGGCGCACCCGTCGTACTGGCGGTGGATTGGGCCTCGCCCTGGTCAAGCAGGCCGCCGATGAACACGGGGGCAAGCTGACAATCGATGACTCGCCTCAGCTGGGCGGCGCACGCATCCGGCTCGACCTGCCGCGCCCTTGAA
>LWDU01034347.1_pt1 | contig 93305 bp, 89 predicted proteins | sample 727161 | NCBI WGS metagenome assembly LWDU01 (sample SAMN04566230, study PRJNA314399) | hydrothermal vent metagenome | isolation source: deep sea hydrothermal plume seawater | place: Mexico: Gulf of California, Guaymas Basin | collected 2004-07-11 | reverse complement strand
ATTCTAGCTTGCAGCTCTTTCATCATTTTTTTTAAATCTCCTACTTCATCGGCCCTTGTATTAAATGAAAATAACGTTATAAGCATCAAAATCAGCACTTGAAAATATTTATTCATATGTAATAGCCTTTTAAATTAATATTTAGCTTTTTTCTAAGCTCCTCATAATACTACTATAATTTTTATATTAAAAATGAGAGTCAGTATCAGTCGCACGGATATTAATAGTGCGACTAATTCTCATTGTCAAGCCTTACTTATTATCTTTGTTAATTATTGGGACATTTATAAAATCATAAGAACAATTCCAAAGACGCTTATATAGGTTACATTTAATAACGTTTTAATATTGACAATGAGAATTAGTCGCATATATTATATATTGGGAAAATGAATATAGGTTTTTATTTTTTAATTAGTTTAGGAACAAAGTCTAAATGATGAACTTTAAATTTTTGATAGTTTTAAAATGTGTTTTAATAATCTTGCTTTCTCTATCTAATACCGCGTCTACTTCTACTGATAAAACAGTGGCTCTTGCTAAAAGCTATGCAAATTTAGTCAGTAGTTATTATAATGAAGCAACGATAAAAACTAAAGCTCTGCATGAATCCATAAACATTTTTTTAGAAAGTCCAAATGATGCCAATTTAAGCAATGCCAAAAATAAATGGATAGATGCAAGAATAGTCTATGGTATTACAGAAGCTTTCCGTTTTTATGGTGGGCCAATTGATGGCGTAAATAAATATGGCGTAGAAGGCCCTGAGGCGCTGATCAACGCATGGCCGTTAAACGAAGCATATATAGATTATGTTGCAGGAAACCCAGAATCCGGAATAATAAATAATCTATCATATGAAATCAATGCGGGATCAATTATAGCTGCTAACATGTCCGAAGATGATGCAGAAGTATCAACTGGCTGGCATGCTATAGAGTTTTTACTGTGGGGACAAGATCTCTCTCTAGAAACCGCAGGAACAAGGCAAGCAGAGGACTATGCTCCAACAGATGCTATAAAAAAAAGGCGCAGAACTTATCTTAGAGAGACAAGCATTTTACTTTTAGAACATATTAACTGGTTAAGTATTCAGTGGTCAAAGACTGGTGAAGGCAGGGCTACATTTTTAGAAAAGATCGATCCTGGAGGGGCAATATTAACAGGAATAGCAACGCTTGCTGCATTTGAGTTGTCGGCAGAAAGAATTGCAACCGCCCTTGACTCTGGCGACCCAGAAGATGAACATTCTTGTTTTAGCGATCAAACACATCTTGATATTAGAGCAAACTTTACAGGAATAAAAAATGTTTATTTGGGTATTGGTTTTAATTCAAAAAAATATAGTCCTTCAATTTCTGAATTAGTTGCAGAAAAAAATCCTAGCTTAGATAAAAGCATTATTCAGTTATTGGAAAAAACTTCTACTTCTATAAACAATATTCCAATTCCCTTCGACAAAATGCTTTCCGAGCCTAAAAATAGTTCTGGCAGGCAGGCTGCCGAAAAAACTGTAAGCAACTTATTAGTTCTTGCAGAAAAAATTAAAGTAGCAGGAAATGATTTAAATTGGAATGTAATTATCGCCGAATAAAAAGATCTATAATAGGAATGTTTTTTCTTCTGCTACTAATGTTTTTATTTGTTTTTACTAAAAAAATTAGTAGTAAAGAATATCTCTTACCTATGGATGTAGAAATATCTGTAAAAAAAGAGACAAGGGAAGCTTTTTCCGCGCCCATACCTTCATTAAGCTTGTCTAAAATGCGTCTATTTACAGGAGGAAGACATCTCTTTCGCAGGTCTTGGACAACAGCTCCAAGCTCAGTTAAAAGTTTAGATGGCTTAGGGCCTGTTTTTAATCGTGTAAGCTGCTCTGGCTGCCATGTTAAAGATGGGAGAGGAAGGCCGCCCAAAAATAGCAATAAATTTAGATCTATGGTTATTAAGTTAAGCCTCACTTACAATAATGAAATATTGCCTGACCCAAACTATGGCTTTCAATTAAATGACAAATCAATTTTAGGCGTGCCTTATGAAGGGAAAGCAAAAATAAATTACTCAAAAAAAATTGTTTACTTTGCTGATAAAAGCGAAGCCCAATTAACGGTACCCCATTATTCTTTTCATTCACTTTCCTTTGGCCCACTAGACCCCAAAACAAAATATTCAGGTCGTGTTGCGCCCACGACATTTGGTTTGGGCCTCATCGAGGCAATAAAGCAAGAAGACATATTTAACAATGAAGACCCTTTAGATAAAAATAAGGATAACATCTCTGGTCGCGCACATATTATAAATGACCTCCCCTCACAAAAAAAAATAATTGGAAAATTTGGATGGAAAGCAACAAGAGGAACACTTCTGCATCAAATAACTGGAGCAGCCTCTCAAGATATGGGCTTAACATCTACTATCTTTCCTAAACAAAACTGTATGAATATACAAAAAGTCTGCTCTGATCAAATTAATGGAGGAGAACCTGAGATATCAGACGAACAACTTCATGTGCTACAAGTCTATATGCAAACACTAGCTGCTCCAAGACAGCGAAACCCCCAAGACAGAGAAATTATTGATGGAAACAACTTATTTACAAATATTGGCTGTGAGAATTGCCATATATCAACTTATAGAACAGGCAAACATAAAGACCATAAAGAACTAAGCAATAGAATTATAAAGCCTTATAGTGATTTTTTATTACATGATATGGGGCCAGGGCTAGATGATGGTGTAGCAGAAGGTAACGCTAAAAGCAGCGAATGGAAAACCTCTCCTTTATGGGGTATAGGGCTTGTAAAAACTGTAAATAAACATACCCGTTTTCTACATGATGGAAGGGCCCGCTCTATTGAAGAAGCCATCCTTTGGCATGAAGGAGAAAGCCTCCATGCCAAAAAAAATTATATTAATTTAAGCGCAGAAGAACGAAGCAAAATTCTAAAATTTCTCAATTCTTTGTAAACTATTGATTCATGTTATCAAAGAACTCGTTGTTAGTCTTAGTACTTTTTAATTTATCAATTAAAAACTCCATAGCATCGCTCATTCCCATAGGGCTAAGTATTCTTCTTAACATCCACATTTTAGATAAATCGCCTTTATTGACTAACAATTCTTCTTTTCTTGTCCCTGATTTAGCTATATCAATAGCGGGGAAAGTTCTTTTATCTGCTAACTTACGATCAAGCACTATTTCAGAATTTCCCGTGCCTTTAAACTCCTCAAATATAACTTCATCCATTCTAGAGCCTGTTTCTATTAAGGCAGAAGCTATAATGGTCAAGGACCCCCCATGTTCGATATTTCTTGCCGCGCCAAAGAACCTTTTTGGTTTTTGTAACGCATTAGCATCTACTCCACCCGTCAAAACCTTTCCTGAAGAAGGAACAACTGTATTATACGCTCTACCTAATCTAGTGATAGAATCCAATAGTATTACAACATCTCGCCCATGCTCTACTAGCCTTTTAGCTTTAGCTATTACCATTTCTGCTACTTGAACATGCCGCATAGCAGGCTCATCAAAAGTAGAAGAAATTACTTCGCCTTTTACAGAGCGTTGCATATCTGTCACCTCTTCCGGCCTTTCATCAATTAATAAAACTAAAAGATAAATTTCTGGGTGGTTTTTTTCTATAGAATTAGCAATATTTTGTAATAAAACTGTTTTTCCTGTTCGTGGAGGCGCAACTATTAGGCCTCTCTGTCCTTTTCCTAGTGGGCTTACCAACTCAATAACTCTGCAAGAATTATCTCGCTTTTTATCTGGGGCATCAGCATCTATTTCTAATTTTATCCTTTCCTCAGGATATAACGGCGTTAAATTCTCAAAACGGACTTTATGTTTAACCTTCTCTGGAGTATCAAAATTTATTTTTTCAATTTGAAGTAGAGCAAAATATCTTTCCCCGTCTTTGGGTTGACGAATTTGTCCTTCTATAGTATCCCCTGTTCGCAATCCAAATTTTCTTACTTGCGAAGGAGAAACATAAATATCATCGGGCCCGGGTAAATAATTACTTTCGGGAGCTCTTAAAAAACCAAAACCATCAGGAAGAATTTCTATAACTCCGTCCCCATTAATTACTTCGCCTTTATCTGCCATAAGTTTTAATGTTGAAAACATTAAATCTTGTTTTCTTCTATTAGATGCATTTTCTACACCTTTTTCTTCTGCCAAAAGTATAAGGTCAGCTGGCGACATTTGTTTTAGTTCTTTTAAGTGCATTATTAATCCTATTTATTTTTGAAAACTTATTTAAAATGATTTTAGTATTATGAAAATTCTAAGATAATGGCTGTATCCAACCCTTGAAAATAATAATATTATTAATTATTCATAAATGTCAAAATATAAATTAATTAAAAGGGCGAACAACCACCATAAGAACTATTACGATCATTAAAATAGTTGGCGCCTCATTTAAGTATTTAAAGTACCTTTGACTATAAAATGCATTATCTTGCTGAAGTTTTCTTCTGCAATATGAAAAATATCCATGAAGACAAGACATTGCTAAAACCAAAATAATTTTAATTACAAACCATATTGCAATGAAATCAATATCTGAAAAAGGGTGAAAAACTAAAATTAAACCAAACACCCATGTTAACACCATTGCCGGATTCATAATATACCTTAATAGCCTTTTTTCCATTATAACAAAATTATTATTCGCCTCTTTTGAGTTTTTTCTATTGGCATGATAAACAAAAATGCGTGGCAAATAAAGCATTCCAGCCATCCAGGACATAACAGAAATTATGTGTAGCGCCTTAATATACAAATAAAAAGTCATGTGTTCCCCCAAAAAGTTTTATAAAAACATTTTTTAAAGTTCTCGCTACATATTTTTTTATTTAAAATTATATTATCGCTTTTTTTAATTACTAAATTGTGTAAACCATTAATAAACTCTTTATTTATTCCTAAAGCAGGAACTCTATAATATTTTTTACACCCATTTAATTTTGCCACCTCTTTATATTCTATATCTAATTCAACTAAAGTTTCTGAATGTTCGCTTACAAAAGCAATAGGGATTAATACTATTATTTGATTCTTTCTAGATGCTTTTATTATTTCGCTTTCTGTAGAGGGGCCAATCCATTTTAAAGGACCTACTTTACTTTGATAACAAATAGTATAACTAAATTCAGCTTTATTCATCTTTTCTATTACTTTACTGACCGTCTGTTCTACTTGCCCTTGATAAGGATCTCCTTTTTTAATAATTTTTTCAGGTAAGCCGTGTGCGCTAAATAAAAGCTTAATTTTTTTCCTTTGTTCATTATTATTTTTAATTTTATTTAGTGTTTTTTTTATATTTTCTACATGTGCTAAAATAAAATGTTCCTCCTTAGGATAACAACATATTATTTTAGTAGTCGCTTTATACTTATGTTTAATTGCCGCTTTTCTCCATGAGCTTAATGATGATCCCGATGTAGTGGAAGAAAACTGAGGGTAAAGCGGCAAAAGAATTACTTCGCACGGCCCCCAATTAATAACTTTTTTAATTGTTTCCTCTACAAAGGGATTCCAATATCTCATAGAAATAAAAACTTTATATTCTTCTTTTTCTTTTTCTAGTTTTTGTTCTAATCTCTTTGCTTGATTAATCGTTTCTGCTAAAATTGGAGACTTTCCTCCCATAAAAGAATAAATTTTTTGTGCTGTTTTTTCTCTTTTTGTTGATAATAACTTTGCTAAAAAATATCTTATTAAAGAAGGGGCGCCTATTATAGCAGGATCATTAAACAAATTAAAAAGAAACGGTTTAACAGAAGATAATTGGTCAGGGCCGCCTAAATTAAAAAGTATTATGCCTATTTTTTTTTTCATTTTTCTCTACTTCTAATAGTTTTAATTAATAATTCTATATTTTCAACAGGAGTCTCTTTTATAATGCCGTGTCCCAAATTAAAAATATGATTTATAGAAGAAAAAACATCTATAATATTATTAATACTGGCTATCATTTTTTCTCCCCCTTCTAATAAAATTTCCGGTGCTAAATTACCTTGCAAACATAAATTACGATTATTTGTCATTTTTAGATTTTTTATTAACCATTCTATATTTATGTTTTGATCTATAGAAATACAATCAACGTTTAGGCTTTTTCCATATTCTAAATATGAATGCTCTGCGTTTCTAGGAAATCCTATTATGGCTATGTCTGGATATATTTTTCTTATTTTATTTATTATTTTATTAACAGGGTCTATACAAAAAAGTTTAAATTTATTTTCATCTAAAGCTACCTTAGCATGTGATTCAAATATTTGTATAACTTCCGCGCCTGCTTCTATTTGTTTTATTAAATGATTCGTAATAAAGTTTTCTAGCTTATCAAGTAATAAAAGAAATAATTTTTCATTAGCATAAAAAAATGAAACACATTTTGAAAAATTTACACTTCCTTTTCCTTCTATCATATAAGCCGCTATTGTAAAAGGAGCTCCTGCAAATCCTATTAACGCCTTGTCTGCCTTTAATTGTTTTTTAACAATCCCTAAACTTTCATATACCGGTTCCAAATATTCAAAATTAGTTATTTTTAATTCTAATATTTCTCTTTCATTTTCAATTGGTTTTAATCTTGGTCCCTCATTTTCTACAAATTTTAAATTTCTATTACAAGCCATAGGAATAGTTAAAATATCAGAAAATATAATTGCTGCATCTAAATCAAACCTTCTAAGTGGTTGCATTGTTACTTCTGCTGCTAATTTTGCATTCATACATAAATTTAAAAAAGATCCTGCCTTTTTTCTTACTTCTCTATATTCAGGTAAGTATCTTCCTGCTTGTCTCATAAGCCATACAGGGATATTATTATTATTATTATTATTTAATACCTCTATTAAATTTGTTTTTTTTTTAACTTTATCCACAGTTATTCCTATTAAATATATATTAAATATAATAAAGTATATTAGTAGTTGGTCATAGGTAATGTGAGGATTAAATAGTTATACATAAAATATAAATATTTATTTTTCCTATTTTCTATAATTTTTACTTATATACCTATAAAAAGTCCTTATTATAATTATTATTAAGGTAATTAATATAATTAAATATAAAATATTAACATGTTATAAAATTTGTATAACTTTATAAAGAAATATTAAAGGTTAATAAAATTAATAAAAATATACATATTCATATAATATCAGATTCTACAGGAGAGACAGTAAGCACTGTTTCACGATCTGCTAATGCACATTTCAAAAATTTTAATCCTATAGAACATAGTTGGGTGTTAGTAAGGGCAGAAAAACAATTAATAAAAATAATAGAGGAAATAAAACTAAATAAAGGCTTAGTTATTTATACGTTAATAGATAAAAAACTTAGAAAGTTATTAGAAAGAGGATGTCAAAAAATAGGAGTTCCTATTGTTCCGATTTTAGATCCAGTAGTTGCGGCAATAGAAAATTATTTTCATTATGATTTGGCTACAGATGAGCCAGGAAGGCAACACAGCTTATCACTTGGTTATTTTGATAGAATTGGAGCAATGCAATATACGTTAGCACACGATGACGGGCAGTTGTCCTATGATTTAGAAGAAGCGGACATTATATTAATAGGTGTTTCTCGTACTTCTAAAACACCTACAGCAATGTATTTAGCAAATAGAGGGATAAGAACCGCTAATGTTCCGATGGTTCCAAAAGTTCCCTTGCCCGAAAATCTTTTTTCCTCAAAAGCACTTATTATTGGGCTAACAACTAACCCGGAGAGATTAGTGCAAATTAGAAAATCAAGACTTACCTCAGTGGGGGAAAAAACAACAACAAATTATATAGAAGAAGAACTAATTAAAGAGGAAGTTTTATTGGCAAAAAGGCTATTTTTAAAAAATAAATGGCCCATAATCGATGTAACAAGAAAATCAATAGAAGAAACTGCGGCGGCAGCATTAGAATATTTAAGAGAATTTAAAGAAAGTAAAAAAAGTGAAGAATAAACTAATTACGGGCATAATAGGAATCCCCATCAAACATAGTTTGTCTCCAATAATTCATAATTATTGGATGGATCTTCATGATATAGCATCAACCTATAATATTTATGAACTAGAAAAGCAGGAAGTTCCTATATTTATAAAAAATATGCTTACTAATAATATAAAAGGATTAAACGTAACAATACCTTATAAAAGAGAAGTAATGAAATATTTAGATGAAATTACGGAAGATGCTTTAGCTTTAGGGGCCGTTAATACTATTAAAGTAGGAGAAAATAATAAGCTTTATGGCTTTAATACTGATGCCTATGGCTTTATGAAGCATTTAAATATAACCGCGCCCACGTGGAAAGAAAAAAAGGGAGCCATAACTATTATTGGGGCTGGAGGCGCAAGCAGAGCTGTGACCTGGTCCTTTTTAAAAGAAAAAAAAGTGGATATCAGAATTATTAATCGGAATGAAAAAAGAGCTTTAACTTTAATAGAAGAGATGAAAAATCTTTTTCCAGAAGCCAATATTATTTTTTATAAAGATTCCTCTAAGGCTTTATTAAACAGCTCTTTATTAGTTAATTGTACTAGTTTAGGAATGAAGGGCCAACCACAACTCGAGTTAAATTTAGAGAGAATGAATAAAGATTCTATAGTGTATGATATTGTCTATTCTCCTTTAATAACAGGATTACTTTATGGAGCAAAGAAATTAAACTTTAAAACAATTGACGGGTTAGGAATGTTGCTTAATCAAGCAGTGCCCGCTTTTGAAATGTGGTATAATAAAGAAGCAAAAGCAACGAAATCTTTAAGAAAAAAAGTAATAGAACATTTAGAGAGAAATTAATTATATGGTCATTATTGGTCTTACAGGTTCCATCGCTATGGGAAAAAGCGTAACGTCTCAAATTTTTAATTCATATGGAGTTCCTGTTTTTAATGCGGATAAATGTGTTCATCAATTATTAGGACCAAACGGGAAGTTAGTTTCTAGAATAGAAGAAATGTTTTATGAAGCTTTAGTAAAAATAAATAATATTAAATACATAGACAGAGTAAAATTAGGAAGTATTGTTTTTAAAGATAAAAAAAAAAGGAGGGAACTAGAAGAGCTTATTCACCCTTATGTAGGGAGAGAAAGAAAGAAATGGAAAGAATGGGCAGAAAGAAATAAGTTTAAAGCCATCTGCTATGATGTTCCTCTGTTATTTGAAACCCAGGGAGAAAAATTTTGTAATGTCGTTGTTGTTGTTTCTGCTCCTTTTTTTATCCAAAAACAAAGAGCGTTAGGAAGGGAAAATATGACCAAACAAAAATTTAATAATATATTAAAAAATCAAATGTCAGATAAAGAAAAAAGAAAAAGAGCAGACTTTATTGTTAATTCAGGCATAGGATATCGGTTTACTAGGAATCAAGTTAAAGATATTTTACTAAAGGTTTATTAATGAGAAGAATTGCTTTAGATACAGAAACAACAGGATTAAATCCCATAGAGGGCCATAGGGTGGTTGAAATAGGTTGTGTTGAATTAGACAATAATATTCCTACAGGCAAAGAATGGCATACATACTTAAATCCAGAAAGAAGCATGCCAGAAGCCGCACTTGCAGTGCATGGTCTTGACGATAATTTTTTATCTGACAAACCTCTTTTTAAAGATATTTCCCTAGAATTATTAAACTTTATAGAAGGAGCTGAGCTAGTAATACATAACGCAAGATTCGATATTGGCTTTTTAAATAATGAATTAAACTTAGTAAATTTGCCTATAATAAATATAGAAGAGGTTATAGACACGGTTCAATTAGCAAGACAAACAATTCCTGGTGCGGCGGCAAGTTTAGATGCGCTTTGTAAAAGATTTGATATTGATTTGTCTCAAAGAGGAAAACATGGCGCCTTATTGGATGCGCAGTTATTAGCAGAAGTATATTTGGAATTAACCGGGGGAAGACAGGTTAGTCTGGTTTTAAATCAGACTTCTAAAAACCTGGATCCTGCTAATAAGGTAAAAATTGAAAGCAAAGACTTAAATTACGTAGTTGCTGTATTAACTAAAGAGGAAGATGAGCAACACCAGAAAATGCTACAAAAAATTAAAGAGCCAATTTGGTTGAAATAATCTTATTTTAGTTAGGCCTTTACCTAAAGGGCTACTCACACTATCTTTATTATTATAAAAAAAAGAAATGGAAAAAACTAAGTGCGATATTTTGATATTATATTATTTGCTATTATAGCAGGAGTTCTGGCGGTTCGTCTTTATAGAATTTTAGGAGTAAAGTCTAAAATTATAATAGAAAAAAAAGAAAATGTTTCTCAAAAGGTTGTAAATATAAAACAAGCAATAAAAAAGTCTTTTGAACCCGCAAATGTGGAAAATAGTACAGGATTGGAAGCTTTAATAAAAATTTATCCTCAATTTAATCAAAAAGATTTTATTTCCGGAGCGGAAAAAGCATTTAAAATGATTTTACATGCAAAACATGAAGGGAATAAAAAACCCTTAATAAGTTATTTAGAAGATGATGTTTATAGACTTTTTGAAAAGTCAATTTTGGAGCAAGAAGCAAAAGGGTATACAGTAGAAAAAGCCGATATAGAGATTAAAGACAAAAACATTCAAGAAATAAAAATTTTAGATAATATTGTTTTCATAAGAGTAGAATTTGATTATCTTGAAGGTCTTTTAATTAGAAGCAGTAACGGAAGCATTTTTTCTGACAATGTTAATTCTCCGAAAGAAATTAATATAACTTGGACTTTTTCTAGACCTTTAGATTCCGACAGCCCTAATTGGAAGCTTTTCGGCACAAATCAGATTAATTAGATAAAAGTTTGTATGAGTTTAAATAGAAACTATAAAGCACCTTTATTTCTATTAAGCTTGTTCATCCTATGTATATTTTCTCTCTTTTCTTGTATTGAGGTAAAAAAAGAACATAGGAGCACTAATGAGCTTATAATAACTAAAGTAACGTTTTCAGAACTTCCAGAATGGGATGTCGCAAAAATCTTTCCAGCCAGAAAAGCATTAGAAGAAAGCTGTAAAATTATATCTAAGAAGCATTTTTCTTCTGTAATTAAATTATCAAACATTTTGATTAATTTGGAGACCTATAAAATATTTTGTGGGAAGATTAAATCAGCTACAAATAATAATGAACTAAAAAAGCTAATAGAGGCTAATTTTTATCCTGTTATAATTGAGAATCCAGAAAAAGAAACGCTTTATACGGGCTATATAGAATTAGAAGTAAAGGGAAGATTAGAACCCTCTTTAACTGAAGCGCCTAATGCTGTTCCCGTTTATAAAAAGCCAAATAATTTATTTACTATAGATCTGGGGCTTTTTAAAGAAGAGTTAAAAAATAAAAAAATAATAGGTATTATTGAAAATGATAAATTTCTTCCTGCTGCCACGAGAGAAGAAATAGAAACACAAAACTTATTTAAAGATAATATAATTGCTTATATAGACGATCCAGCGCGCGCCTATTTTTTACATATTCAAGGTTCAGGAAGAATACAATTGCCAAGCGGAAAAACTATTTCTTTAGGATATGATGGCGATAATGGGAAAGAGTATTTTTCTATAGGAAGAAACTTAATTAAAGAAGGAATTATTTCAAAAGAAAAAATGTCTATGCAAGCCATAATAAAATGGATGGAAGATAATAGTGAAGCAGCAATTGCATTAAGACATAAAAATGAAAGGTTTATCTTTTTTAAAGAAAGAAATATTTTTGAAGGCCCTATTGGAGCTAGCGGAGCAATTGTTACAGCAATGCACACGGCTGCTGTGGATAAGAATTTTTTGCCTTACCACCTTCCATTATGGGCAGAAATAGATAATTTTTATAATAATAAAGCAGCACAAAAACATTTTAATTTATTTGTTTCACAAGATACTGGCTCAGCAATAAAAGGCCCTACTAGAATAGATTTGTTTTTAGGAAAAGGCAGTGCTGCAGAAAATATAGCAGGAAAATTAAATTCTACTGGTAAGTTATGGGCTCTAATTCCGAAGTAAAATAATAAAAGAGCAGATTTTTTAATTTATAACTTGATAATCACTTGATTTTTAGTCAAACTTATTTTTCTAAGAGTAAAAGTTAAATTTTAAATAAACATTTCCTGTTTTTTTTAAGATTAATGGGGAATTTTGGGGAGAGACTAAATGAATAAATTATTAATAACAATAGTAACTAGTGTTGTTGCTATGTTTGTTATGATTGGTGCATCCTTTGCGGAGCATCATTGTGAAAAATTTGCCAATGTTAAAGGAAAAGCATGGGTAGACGGCGATTGCATGGAAACACCTTTAGGGGAAAAATGGTGGCCAAATCCTCTTTGGGGAGCAGAGGATCAAGCTGGCTCAACGAATTGGTATAAACAACCAGAAGTAATTGCAAGAGCTATAGCTATGATTAAAGAAAATAAGGCAATGCGCTTAGGACACCCTTATACAGCTAATCAACCAATGTTTGGAGCACGTAAATTTGTTTTACGTATTCCTGGTACCCCTACTGGCGGTGCATGGGGACTAAATAAAGTTATGTACAATGATGAGTTTCTTGCAACTGAAATTGGACAAGCGGGAACACAATTTGATGGCTTAGGCCATATTGGTGTACAAGTTGGTGCTGACGGTGATCTAAATGAAATGAGATGGTATAATGGTTTTAATATGGGTGAAATGGGCTCAGGTTATGGCCTTAAAAAACTTGGATTAGAACATCTTCATCCAATTATAGCTAGAGGTATTTTATTAGATATTGCTGCTGTTAGAGGTGTTGAAGTCATGGAAGTAGGTGACGTAATTTCTATGGCAGATGTGAAAGGGGCACTTAAAAAACAAGGGATGTCTGATTATAAAATGATGCCAGGCGATGCAATATTATTCCACACGGGTTGGGATCAATATTGGATTGTTGACAATGCTAAATATAATAGCGGATGTCCAGGAATAGGCATGGAAGTAGCGCGTTGGATTTCTGGCGGACAAGCAGGAGTAACTGGCTTTGATACATGGCCAGGAGACGCTGTACCTAATCCAGACCCAGATTGTGCGTTCTGTGTTCACCAATATTTGCAAACACGTCATGGAATAATCAACCAAGAAAACTTAAACACAAGTAAACTAGTTGATGCGGGTGTTTATGAGTTTGCTTATATATATAACCCAGTGCCAATCGTAGGTGCGACAGGTTCTATTGGCCACCCAACAGCTATTTGGTAGCCAATAATTTATAAGTTTCGGCTTATTAAATAATTAAAAGGAGCATAAAATTATGCTCCTTTTTTTTAATCATAAATTAGAAAGTTTTTATTTATATTCTTTCTTTTGATGATATATAGTTTTAAAAATTAATCTTTTTGGAAGAGAGCTAGACAAAAAAGATGGGTTCAATATGAAAAAAATTTTAAACATAAGTGATTTACAAAATATTGCACGAAAGCGCGTTCCAAAAATGTTTTATGATTATGCTGACTCAGGTTCGTGGAGAGAAGAAACATATGCAGCCAACCAAAATGATTTTAGTCATATTAAATTTAAGCAAAGAGTAGGGGTAAATATAGACAAGAGATCTCTAGAAAAAAAATTTATGGGCGAAAAAGTTTCTATTCCCGTCGCTTTAGCGCCTGTCGGATTATGTGGAATGCAACATCGTGATGGGGAAATATTAGCTGCACAGGCAAGTGAAGAGTTTGGCATTCCCTTTACTCTTTCTACCATGAGCATTTGTTCTATTGAGGATGTAGCAGAAAACACAAAAACCCCTTTTTGGTTTCAACTATATGTTATGAGGGATAAAGAGTTTATTACTCGATTATTGGCTCGCGCACAAGATGCGGGTTGTAAAGTGTTACAGATTACTATGGATTTAAATATAATAGGGCAACGGCATGCAGATGTTAGAAATGGCTTATCAGCGCCACCGAGATTAACCCTTTCCCATATTAAACAAGTTCTATCACGCCCAACTTGGGCTTTAGGGATGCTAAGAGCAAAAAGACATGTTTTTGGAAACGTAATAGGGCATGCAAAAGGCGTAACAGATAATGCTTCTCTTTGGTCTTGGGTTGCAGAACAGTTTGACGCAAGTTTTTCATGGAAAGATTTAGATTGGATTAGAAACCAATGGAAAGGCAAGATCATCTTAAAAGGGATAATGGACCCTGAAGATGCTTTAAGGGCTTCTAAACTTGGCTATGAGGGAATTGTCGTTTCTAATCATGGCGGGCGCCAGCTGGACGGAGCTCCGGCTACTATTTCTGTGCTTCCATACATAATAGATAAAGTTGGAAATGAAATGGAGATTTATATGGATGGCGGAGTGAGGTCCGGACAAGATATATGTAAAGCATTATGTTTAGGTGCGCAGGGTGTTTTAATAGGGAGACCCTTCTTATATGGTTTAGGAGCGTATGGGAAAAAGGGAGTAACACGCTGTTTAGAAATTATGAGAGATTCATTAGATGAAACCTTGGGTCTTTTAGGAGAAACAGATGTATGTGATTTAGGGCGTAATAATATTTATTATAAAAACTATAAAGAATTTTTTTTGGAGTAACGTTTTTTATAGAGTATCCTTACTTAAAAGGATATAAACATTTTTTTACAACATAATAGAAGCTAACTTAAAGTAATTTGCCATGTCTCATAAAGATAAAATAAATAAAACTGTTAATAAAGATAACGAATTATGGAATCTAGTTACTAAAAAAGATAAAAAATATGAGAAAGCAAATAGAGTTGTTTCTAAAAAGTTAGAATCTAATAAAAACATTTTCATAATTAAAGAGCCTGCTGAGCCAAAACTAATTAATAAGAAAGTTATTAAAAATAATTTTAGTAGAGAGGAGCCTATTATTAAAAATAATAATATAAATAATCAAGATTTAGATCCTCAAAAAACTCCAAGCGGAATCTCTGCAAGCCAGGCAGATAAACTGAAAAAAGGAAAAATTAGACCAGAAAAAATTTTTGATTTACATGGGTACACACAATTTAGAGCACATAATTATATAAATGAAGAGCTGTTAAAATGTTATAATAAAAACATACGCAGCATTTTAATAATTACGGGAAAAAAGTTTGGTAAGTCGGGAGCAGAAGGAGTCTTAAAAAAAGAAGTACCTAGATGGTTAAATCTTTTTCCATTAAGAGATATTATTTTAATGACTTCATGGGCGACGCCGAGAGATGGTGGAGAGGGAGCTTTATATGTCTTATTAAGAAGGTCAAGAGAAATTTAAAATAAGAATTAATTATGATTATGTGAAGATATTATTATATTATATAAAGCATCTTTATGATTATATAGGAAGATATTATGCGTATAGCAAAAGCAGTAAGAAAAACAAAGGAAACAAAAATTTCCTCTAATGTAAATTTAGATGGTGCAGGTAATTCTAATATTCAAACGGGAATAGGTTTTCTTGATCATATGGTAGAACAAATATCTCGCCATGGTTTAATTGATATCAATTTAAAAGCTAAGGGAGATTTACATATAGACGACCATCACACCACTGAAGATTCTGGTTATGTGTTAGGTGAGGCTATTTCAAAAGCGTTAGGAGAAAGAAAAGGCATAAATAGATATGGAAATGCACACATACCTATGGACGAGACATTAACAAGGGTTGTTATTGATTTATCGGGCAGGCCCTATTTGGTCTGGAAAGTTGCTTTTACTCAGAAACGACTTGGTGAAATGGACACAGAGCTCTTTAAAGAATGGTTTCAAGCATTTGCACAAGCAATAGGGGCGAATATTCACGTAGAGAATCTTTATGGCACAAACAATCACCATATAATTGAATCTTGTTATAAGGGGTTAGCGAGGTCTTTAAAGGAGGCAGTTAGACTTATCCCAAGAATTACTGACAAAGTGCCTTCTACAAAGGGCGTTTTAAGACAAGACGGTTAATAAGAAAGATTATTAAATAATGCGGGTAGGAATAATAGATTATGGTTCGGGTAATATTCGTTCTGTTTTTAAGTCTTTTGAAAAAGCATCATCATTATTAGATAAAAACATACAAATTGTAATTATTGATAATGTAGAAGAATTGAAAGGGATCGATAAAATAGTTCTTCCAGGTGTTGGGGCTTTTTCTGATTGCATGCAAGGCCTAGAAAACATTAATGGTTTAGTCGATTTGTTATATAAAATGGTTATTGAACAATCAAAAGCTTTCTTAGGGATCTGCGTAGGAATGCAATTATTAGCAAATTTTAGTAAAGAATATGGGCATACAGAGGGGCTTGGCTGGATAGAGGGAGAAGTCTCCGCTATAGAAAAAATTGGCCCAGAAATGAAAGTTCCTCATATGGGGTGGAACTCTATAAATTTTGATAAAAAACACCCTATTTTTAATAGAATACAAAAAGAGGAGGATTTTTATTTTGCCCATTCATATGAGTTTAATGTAAAAAATAATAATTTTGTGCTTGCAAAAACATATTATGGAAGCGATATAACGGCTGTAGTTTTAAAAAATAATATAATTGGCACACAGTTTCATCCAGAAAAAAGTCAAGCAACTGGAGTTCAATTTATAAAAAACTTTTTAGAGTGGGTACCATGACAGAAAAAAATACAAAACTATCAGTAGATTTGATAAAAAAATTTAGTGCAGGAGAATTGCAGGAGCTATGTAAGGCTACGGAAGAGGCAATAACAGCCGGCATAGGGTTCAGTTGGATCAAGCCTCCACCAAGACAAAACTTAGAAAATTATTGGAAAGGCGTTCTTGCAATGCCACAAAGGAATCTTTTTATTGGCAGTTTTGAGGGAGCTGTAGCTGCCTCTCTCCAACTTGTTTTTCCTAATAGAAGCAATGAAGCCTCATCATTTTCTGCTAGTATCGACACACATTTTGTTTCGCCATGGGCCAGAGGTCATGGCTTAGCAAGAAGGTTATTAGAAGCCGGAGAAGATTTAGCTTTTAAAAGTGGGTTTAGTCAAATACTATTAGAGGTCAGAGAAACTCAAGAACGAGCAATAAGCTTATACGAATCTGCAGAATATAATAAATGGGGGACTCTTCCTGCTTATCATATAGTAAACAAAAAAGTTGTTTCTGGTAGTTTTTACTATAAACGCTTAGAATCTAAAAAATAATTACATATGATTTTTTTTCCAGCCATAGATCTAAAAGATGGGCAATGTGTAAGGTTAGAAAAAGGAGATATGGACAAAGCTACAATATTTGATTCTGATCCGGCATCAAGAGCTAAATCTTTTTTAAAAGCAGGGTGCTCTTGGCTTCATTTAGTGGATTTGAATGGAGCTTTAGAAGGAAAGCCTATAAACCAAAAGGCTGTAGAAAAAATAATAAAAAATGTAAAAATAAATATTCAACTTGGAGGTGGTATTAGAAGTTTTGAAACCATAGATTTATGGCTTAATACGGGTATTAATAGAGTGATTTTAGGAACTATGGCTTTGACTAATCCGGATTTTGTTATTAAAGCTTGTAAAAAATACCCAGGTAAAATAGCAGTTGGTATTGATGCAAGAGATGGAATGGTTGCCGTAGAAGGATGGGTTAAGCAGACAAAAATTAATGCTTTAGAATTAGCAAAAAAATTTGAAGATGTAGGAGTTTCTGCAATAATTTATACAGACATTAATAGAGATGGGATTTTAACTGGGCCTGCTATTAAAGAGACGGTAGAATTAGCAGATAGGATTAATATACCAGTTATCGTTTCAGGAGGAGTATCCTCAATAGATGATGTTAAAGAAATAAAAAACAAAGATTGTTCTGGCATAATCGGGATAATAAGCGGGCGAGCTATTTATGAGCATCGTTTAGATGTTTATGAGTGTAATAAAATACTAGGGAAATAATGTTAAAAACAAGAATTATTCCATGTTTAGATGTTAAAGAGGGTCGAGTAGTAAAAGGTATAAATTTTGTAGATTTAAAAGATGCTGGTGACCCTGTCGAACAAGCAAAAGTATATGATTTTCAGGGAGCTGATGAGCTGTGTTTTTTAGATATCACGGCCAGTTCAGACGAAAGAAATATTTTATTAGATGTTGTTAATAGAACTGCTTATCAGTGTTTTATGCCTCTAACTGTTGGTGGAGGAGTGAGAAGTTTAACCGATATTAGAAATCTGTTGTTAGCCGGCGCTGATAAAGTAGGAATTAATACAAGCGCTATAAATAATCCTAGCATAGTAGAAGAGGGTGCAAATAAATTTGGATCGCAATGCATAGTAGTAGCAATAGATGCAAAGAAAAATAAAGATAGTTGGACGATCTATACGCATGGAGGAAGAAAAGAAACAGGGATAGACGCTATTGAATGGGCACAGTTTGTAGCAGAGAAAGGAGCTGGAGAACTCTTAGTAACCTCAATGGATAGAGATGGGACAGGCAAAGGTTTTGATCTAGATTTATTAAAAGCTATTACTAGCAAGGTTTCAGTCCCAGTTATAGCATCAGGTGGCGTAGGGTCTCTTGAACATTTGGTTCAAGGGGTTAAGGAAGGTGGTGCTAATGCAGTTTTGGCCGCATCGATTTTTCACTTTGGTAAATTCAAAATAAAAGATGCAAGAAAAGCAATGACAGAAGCGGGCCTTAATACTAGATTATAAGCAATGAATAAAAATATTATTAAATATTTAACTTATAGTTTTGGATAATTATATGAATAATGCACAATCATTTAAAAATTTAGAAGCACTATGGGAAATAATAGAAGAAAGAGCATTAAGCTCTTCGCCAAAAGATTCCTATGTAGCCTTTTTGCTATCTAAGGGAGTAAAAGAGTGTTCTAAAAAAATAAGTGAAGAGGCAATAGAAACTGCTCTTGCTGCAATAAGTATGGATAAAACAGAAACCATTAAAGAATCAGCAGATTTATTATTTCATCTTTTTGTAATGTGGAAATCTTTAAATATTAAACCATTAGAAATAATGAAAGAACTTAAAGATAGAGAAGCAATGTCAGGTCATGATGAAAAACGTAGTAGAAAAAATAAATAGGTTTTTTTTATGAGTTCAACATATGACAGCAATAATATATTCTTTAAGATAATACGTGGAGAAATCCCATGTGATAAAGTCTTAGAATCTGAGCATTCATTGGCTTTTAGAGATATAAACCCGCGCGCTAAAGTGCATGTTCTAGTAATACCAAAAAAACCTTATATAAACTTAAATGATTTTGTATTGTATGCAGAAGATCTGGAAAAAATAGATATTTTTAATTGTATATCCCAAGTAGTAAAACAAGAAAAAGTTACAGATAGTGGGTATAGAGTTTTAACAAATATAGGCTATGATGGACATCAAGAAGTTCAACATTTGCATTTTCATATTTTAGGCGGGCAGCCTTTAGGAGGATTTATAAAAAAATTAGTAATAAATTAAATATAATTTTCTACAGCTTCCCAAAATTTAGAACTTAAATTAGTACTATTAAACTTTGATATTTCTTGAATGCCTGTGGGGGAAGTCACATTTATTTCTGTTAAATGTCCGCCTATGATATCTAATCCAACTAAAATTAGCTCTCTATTTTTTAACTCTGAACTTAAAGCTTCACATATCTCCATTTCTTTTTTAGACAGTATTTTTTTTTCAGCTATCCCTCCCACGTGTAAATTAGATCGTGCTTCACCTTTAGGGGGCACTCTGTTTACAGCTCCTACAACTTCTCCATTTATCATAATTACTCTACAGTCGCCTTTTCTTACTTCTGGTAAGTAGCGTTGAATTATTAATGGCTCATTTGAAATATCAAAAAACATTTCTAATAAGGATGAGAGATTAGGGTCATCTTCTCTTATGTGAAATATTTGTTTCCCTCCATTTCCATATAGTGGTTTAACAATTATCTCTTTAAACTCTTTTCTAAATTTATTAATCTCTGCTAAGTCTCTAGTAATTAAAGTATCTGGAATAAACTCTTTAAATTTATTAACAAATAGTTTTTCTGGGGCATTTCTAACTTCGAAAGGATTATTAACTACAAATGTTTTAGGATGAAGAGTTTCTAGAATATGGGTATTAGTTATATACGTCATGTCAAAAGGAGGGTCTTGCCTTAGTAAGATTACATCTTCTTCAGATAAATCTTTTATTATTTCTTCAGAAAGCAAAACATGATCATTAATTGTATCTCTTATTTTGAGAATATTTTGTCCCTTAGCGGTAACTTTCCCATTATAATAAGAGAGGCTTTTAGGGTTATAATAAAATAATTCATGGCCTCTTTTATGCGCTTCTAAAGCTAAGGCAAAAGTTGTATCAGCTTTTATATCTACTAGTTGAATAGGGTCCATTTGAACGGAAATTTTTGACATATTAGTTCTACATTCTCTTTTTATCATTTTTAAGAATGATATGACTGATAACTTTTCTGACGCCTTTAATGGTTCTTGCATGATAAATAACTTGATTTAATTCATCGTCATTTTTTGCAATACCTATTAAAAATATTACTTGCTTAGAAACGGAGTGGCTAAAGTTTATGTCCGAGATGTCTACATCGCCAATTAATAGGCCAGATAAAGAGAGAGAAATTCTTACATCCTTAGCTTCACTTACTAAAGTTGTTTTTCCCCCTATGGTCAATTCATTTAAAACAGCTTTTATTTTAGGAGAGACTTCCCAAGAAATTTTAGTAGCCAAGTCTCTTACTTCTTGAGATTCTACGTTGCCAATTAGCATTATTCTCTGTTCTATTATTATAACATCTACATAAGCAAAAAGTTTATCCTTGCTCGCTTCAAATAATTTTTTTTGTAGTTGTAATTCTAATTTAAGGTCTATAGCAGAATCCTTTAGAGATCTTTCTTGCACCGTTGCTATGCCTACAGTAGCTGCTCCTCCAATTAAAGCACTAGCACAACCAGATAGATAAATTAAAATAAGAAATAGTGTAAAATAGTTATTAAATTTTTTAAGCATTTATATTCCTTTTAATTATTAATTACTGGCATTATTTATGCTTAGTGCCAGTTTATAGATATAATCACTTTTAATGAAGGTTTTTTTTGCAATTTCTTTAGAAGCTTTAGAAATTCCTAAATTAGGCAATTTTTCTTTTAGCATGTCTCGAATTTGATCATCTGTATATTTTGGTTTATTCTTTTCTGCTTTTTCTATTAACAGAACTAGCTCTCCTTTTAATTTTCTATTTTGATAATTTTCAATAACATCAATTAAATTTCCTCTAATATTTTCTTCATACATCTTTGTAATTTCTCTCAATACACTCACCTTTCTATTTCCCAGCAATAAATATAAATCTTTTAATAATTTATTTAGCCTTGGAGCAGTCTCAAATATAATTATAGAAGCCTCAATATGAGATATAGAATTTATCTTATTTTTTCTTAAGGATGGTTTTCTAGGAAGAAAACCTAAAAAAATAAATTGATCTGAGCTTATTCCAGAAATTGAGATTGCGGCAGTTAAAGCACTAGGGCCAGGAACACTTTTCACAACTATATTTTCATCTAAGGCTGTTTTGATTAATTTATAGCCTGGGTCCGATATTAAGGGGGTGCCTGCATCAGTTACAACACCGATATTTATGCCATTTTTAATTTTATTTAGAAGTATAGGGATCATTTTTTGAGAATTATGTTCATGATATGATACCAGTTTTCCCTTACAATTTATTTTATGAATATTACATAGTTTTGAAGTCATTCTTGTGTCCTCACAAGCAATAATATCTACTTCTTGTAACGTTTTTAATGCGCGTATTGTAATATCTTCAGCGTTTCCAATAGGTGTTGCTATGACAGAAATAGTACCTAAAATTGTTTTTTTCATAATACCTTATGTAAATTTAGTTTATTTATTATTAAACTCTATATTATTATATTTTAAAAAGGTTATTTTTTATGAAATATTTTTATTTAAGTGTTCAAATATTATTTACGTTATGTTTAATGTCCTGTTCTTCATTGGAGAGAATAACCGAACGAGATGAAGTTATTATTATTAATAAAGAAAAAGATCAGACGATAACTACTAAAAATTTAGATAAAACAAAAGTAGCTGAAAAAAAAATAATACCATCGACAAAGAAGGATAAACTGGAGAATAAAAACGTAATTGTAGAACAAAAAGATATTTCAGGGGAAATAGACAATAAAATAAAAGAAGATGAAATTGGGTTAGTATTTGATAAGACCATAAAAATAGGACTATTACTTCCCTTGTCAGGAGACAATGAAGATCTTGGGAAGGCCTTATCTAATGCATTAGAAATGGCACTATTTGAGACAAAGTCTAAAAACATTAGATTAATTTTTAAAGATTCTGGTGATACGATAGAGAAAGCAATTTTTGCAGCTAAGCAATTAGAAGAAGAAGGGGTTTCAATTTTAATTGGCCCTATTTTTTCTTCACAAGCTTTAGCGATAAGAAAAGAAATAAAAAAAGAGATACCTATTTTCTCTTTTACTAATGATGAGAGTATAAAAAAAGAAGGTTTGTGGGCGCTAGGTTTTTCACCCGAACAACAAATTAAAGCAATATTTAAGGAAATGCTAAGTAACTCTGTAAGAAACATTGCTATTATTGTACCAAACAGTAATTACGGAGAAAAAGCATTACAAGCGAGCAGGAAGCAGAGCGTGCAAAATAATATAAAAATTAGCAATATATACTTTTATGATATTTTATCTAATGATTTTACTGATTTAGGTAAAATTTTAAAAAAAGAAAAAAATAAAAAATATAAGGGATTATTAATTATAGCATCAGGTAAGCAATTAAAAGAAATAGCAGCCCGGGCGCAATATCGAGGAATTAATCCTAAAGCAATAACATATTTTGGAATTTCTGGTTGGAATAACCCTGAAGTATTAGGAGAACCAGCCCTCCTTGGGGGTTATTTTATAGCTCCTCAACAATCTTCTTATGAATCATTTGTCTCTAGGTATTTTAAAATATATAATTCTATACCTATAGAAATTAGTGGGCTTGGCTATGATATTTTAGCTTTATGCTCGAGCGCTTTAAAAGAAACAATAAATATGTCAGAATTTATAAGCTTTTTAACAAATCCTTCAGGCTTTAATGGCATTTTTGGATTCTTTCGTGCAGATAAAAATGGAACTATATATAGAAAGTTCGTTTCATATAAAGTTATGGAAAGAAATTTTGTCAAACAACGTGATATAATGCCTTAATTTTATAATATTAGTTTATTTATTATTGCATTTAAAACAGGAAAACCTTTATTAGTTATTTTTAAGACTGAGTTGTTCATATCTATTAATCCCAGCTTTTTAAATTTTTCTAAGTTATTTATATTTATAAATGCATCTATATTATTAGTATTTGTATTACTCAAAAGTGTATTAATTTTAATACCTTTGGTTAATCTTAAGCCTGTCAACAATACTTCTTGCGCGCGCTCTATAGAATTTATTTCTTCATTTTTATATAAAGTTGTTTTATTTTGTAGATTGTTTGAAAGCCAAATTTTTGGTGAAGAATATTTATGTGTGGCAAACCATTTATTATTAACCTTTATGCGCCCATGTGCTCCTGGGCCTATTCCACAATATTCAAAACCTTCCCATATTCTTACATTATGTATACTTTCTGAGTTTTTAAAGGCATAATTAGAAACTTCATATTTTTTAAGTTTGGCATTATTAAGCAATTCATCTGTAATTCTATATAGATTTAAAAGGACAGTTTCTGAAGGTAGAATAATTTTTTTAGCTCTATGCAAAGTATAGAAGGGAGTTCCTTTTTCGATAGTTAATTGATAGGCAGACATATGTTCTCCAGATAACTCTATCGCTGATTTAAGTTCTAATTCCCATGACAAAGCGGTTTGACTAGGAAGGCCGTAAATTAAGTCAAAAGAAACTCTCTGAAATTGTTTTTTAGCTATTTCTAAAGCTTTTAAACTATCTTTTGCTGTATGATTTCTACCAAGGAATTTTAAAGAATTATCATTTAGTGATTGAAAACCTAGAGATAATCTATTAACGCCGCTTGCCGCAAGATTTTTAAAGTTTTTAACTTCTACACTTGAAGGATTAGCCTCAACAGTTATTTCTGTGTTTTTTGTAATATTCCATTTTTTACTTAGAGTACGTATAATAGATTCTATTAAATTGGGTGGCATTAAACTAGGTGTGCCTCCACCAAAAAATATGCTTCTTACATTCTTTATTCCAAGGTTGTTTTGTTCTATGTTTATTTCATTTTTATATGCTGATTCCCAGTCTTTATAATTTATTTCTTGTTTAGACGTATGGCTATTAAAATCACAATAGGGGCATTTTTTTAGACAGTAGGGCCAATGGATATATACAGAAATTTCTTTAATTTTATCTAACAATAATACTCTCTTTAAATTGCTTAAATGCCTTTGCTCTATGGCTTATTAAATCTTTTTGTTTGGGGGCCATTTCTCCAAAAGTAAGTATTTTATTTTCAGGGATAAAGATAGGGTCATATCCAAATCCTTTTCTACCACGGGGAGGAAAAGTTAAGGTGCCATTTATTTTTCCTTTAAAAACATATTCTTCATTTTTTTCTGTAACTAGGGCCAGTGCACAAATAAAATGTGCATTTTTATTATCTAAATTTATTAATTTTTTTTCTATAATAGACATAGCTTCATGGAAATTTTTGTTTTTGCCTGCCCATCTAGCAGAATATATACCAGGATCTCCATTAAGCTCGTCAATACATAAGCCTGAATCATCCGCTAAGGATGTCTGGTTCGATAAATTTTTAGCATTTCTTGCTTTTATTAATGCATTTTGTGCAAAATTCTTTCCATCTTCAATTGGTTCTATTTTAGAGAAAATTGAAATAGGTAAAGCACTAACGTTAATATCATTTAAAAGAATATTTATTTCTTTTACTTTCCCAGGATTATGACTAGCTATAATTATTTTATTAGGTATTTGAATTTTATTCTTCATCTTTAATCAGACTATCTTGAATTTCAAATAAATTTCTGGATTCATCACATGCCAAATTAATCATATTATATAATTTTTCTTTCTTGATTTGCTTTTTTGCCAGACGGTCTCTTTATTAATTTATTATTCATTTATTATTTCCTCGTTAGATACTATATTATATTATTAATATATACTGCGAGAGAATTTTATTGAATAATTATAAAAATAATAATGTTTTGCTTTCTTCTTTAGATAGTAGATCCAGAACAATTTTACAATATGTAGTGGAATCATATTTGGAAACAGGAAACCCTGTTGGCTCAAACACATTATCTAAAAAAATATCGCCATCTTTGGCTTCAGCAACTATCAGAAATGTAATGTCTAATTTAGAAGGGTTAAATTTATTGAAATCACCGCATGTTTCTGCCGGCAGGATCCCCACTGAAAGTGGCCTACAACTTTTTGTAGACGGTTTGTTGCAAATAGGAGATATTTCTACTGAAGAAAAAAAGAATATAGAAGCTTTAAGTGCAGGTATGGGTAAAAGCCTAAAGGATATTTTAAGTGAAACTTCTCATGCTCTTGCAGGACTATCTAATTGTGTTAGTTTAGTTATGGCTCCTACATTTCAAAGGTCAGTAAAACATATAGAGTTTGTTCCAATAGATTCAAATAGAGCATTAGTGGTTATTGTTGATACATTAGGGCTCGTGGAAAACAGATTAATAGATATCCCAAAAGGCACTCCTGTATCAAATTTAATTGAAGCATCAAATTTTTTAAATTCTAGAATTTCTGGCACTACTCTAGAGGAGGCAAAAAATAAAATCGAAGAGGAATTAGTGGCCCATAAGAAAGAAATAGGTGTCATTTCTGAAAAAGTAATAACGGCGGGGCTTGCTATTAAGAGCGCAAATACAAATCACACTTCTTTAATCCTTACAGGAAAAAATAATATTTACAATGATACAAATACTCAAGACGATTTTAAAAGAATAAATGAATTATTTGAAAAAATTGAGCAGGGCAAAACGTTGTCCGAGTTATTAATAAATGCCGTGTCAGGTACAGGTGTTCATGTTTTTATAGGAGCGGATAATAAATTATTTGATTATTCTGGTTGTTCTATGATTCTTGGCCCTATAAAAGCAAAGGATAATATTACTAAAACTAAAACATTAGGAGCTATCGGAGTTATTGGCCCTATAAGAGTAAATTATGGTAGAATTATACCAATGGTAGATTTTACTGCTAAAGCGATTTCAAAGTTATTTAAATAATTACTTGTATCTGAGAGACAGAATAACAATATCTACTTTATAGTAAATAGGAGTTAGTATGACAAAAAAGAATAAAGTTAAAGATTCTAAGTTAGAAGAAGAGAGTATTCAAAAATTAAGTGGAGTAGAAGATGCAATTAAGGAAGCAGATAAAAAAATAATAATATCTGAGATAGATAAGCTAAAAGAAGAACTAGCAGTTGCAGAAGATGCAAAATTGAGAGCATTGGCGGAAGTAGAAAATATGAGAAGACGAATGGAAAAGGAAAAACAGGAAAACGCAAGATATGGTTCTTCCAATTTAGCCCGAGGGCTTTTTACAATTCTTGATAATTTTGACAGAGCATTACTTGCTTCACCTAAAGAACCTAAAAACAAAAAAGATATAGAAAAAAATTATTTATCTCTACATGAAGGAGTAGAACTTACTCTTAAAGATATTTCTGCCTTATTTAGACAAAACGGAATAGAAATAATTATCCCTAGTAAAGGAGATAGTTTTGATCATAATATTCATCAGGCTATGTTAGAGGTTCCAACAGATGAGCTCAAATCTGGATGTGTGTGTGAAGTTTTGCAAGCCGGATATAAAATTTATGATAGGTTATTAAGGCCTGCTATGGTAGGCGTAAGCAAAGAATTAGTTAAAGAAAAATAAATTTTGGGTAGTATTTATGAATATTATAAAACTAGGCGATAATTCTTTTGAAATGCCTTTAGACCCATCTTGGAATGTTACTTATTTTGAAGAAGATTATTCAAAGGCAGAAATTCGATTTAATACAGGAAAGTATCCTGTTTTGGGCGTTAAAATTCTTAGTATTGATGATCCAAAATATAATAAAGACAATAAGCTAAAAGACCATTTATTTGACCCTATCTTGTTAGAAACGCACCCAGAGTTAGAAATTAAAATTAGTAAGAATGAAGTTTATCGCCTTGAATACGAGGCTATTCTAGAATCTGGAGAAAAAGTAAAGGTATGGAGAGCGGCAAAAATAATAGGCACCAGAACGGTGAGGCTCGTTACTTTAGCTTTATCTTGGATGTCAAACCCTATCTCAGATGAGGCGGTAAAAAAAATATTAATTGATATCGAATATTATTTAGAAAAATGCTCTTTTTTAGATAATGAAACAGGTTTAGATAAAGAAGCTAAAATTGCAGGCAGAATTTCTAGATTAAAATTTGAGACAATTTCACCATGGGTCGGTTTTAGCCTTCTAATGCCATCATCTTGGCCAACAGAAATTGATAAAGATCAAAAGAGTTTGGTGAGTAGGGTAGCTGGATATGAAGAGGCTATGCTTTTTTTAAATTGTGATGATATAGTAATTCCAGACGATACTAAAATAACTATAGAGTATATGCAGCATATAGCTTCATCTTTAGGTTCAGATGAAAATGTTAAGGATATAACATTACATTCAACAGGAGAAAATGTTTACTTAATTTCTTGTTCTAAGTCAGAAGAAGATAAAGATGCAGGGGTTATCTTAAATAATTACTTTTGGCATATTTTTGCTCCTAAAAATAATACTCTTTTGAGGCTACATTTTACTTATGTTTTCCCAGAAAAAGAAGATAAATTTTTATATAGTTTAGTTAATGTCTTAGGGCAAAACATTAAAAATATTAATTTGGATTAAATTTTTTAAATAAAGACTTGTGTTTTAATTTTTAATCCCCATATGTTTTCTGCACAGTTTTTAATAATATTTAAAGAAAGAAAGAAGTATATAATGGGTAAAGTAATTGGAATTGACTTAGGGACTACTAATAGTTGTGTTGCTATTATGGAAGGAGGCAACGCTAAAGTAATAGAAAATGCTGAAGGCGCTAGAACAACGCCTTCTATAGTAGCATTCACAGATAATGGAGAAACATTAGTAGGCCAGGCCGCAAAAAGACAAGCAGTAACAAACCCAGAAAATACTTTATTTGCGATTAAACGTTTGATAGGCAGACCTTTTTCTGATGAAAAGGTTGCTCAAGACATAGATATGGTTCCTTATAAAATTATTAAGGCAAAAAACGGGGATGCTTGGGTTAGTGCGGCAGGTAAAGAATATGCTCCAAGTCAAGTTAGTGGGTTTATATTACAAAAAATGAAAGAAACAGCGGAAGCCCATTTAGGCTATGATGTTACGCAGGCAGTAATTACTGTTCCTGCATATTTTAATGATGCACAGCGTCAGGCTACGAAAGATGCAGGAAAAATAGCAGGGTTAGAAGTGTTAAGAATTATTAATGAGCCCACAGCAGCTAGTTTATCCTATGGACTAGATAAGAAAGAAACGGGAACCATTGTTGTGTATGATTTAGGCGGAGGAACATTTGATGTTTCTGTTCTTGAAATTGGTGACGGGGTATTTGAAGTTAAATCAACAAACGGGGATACTTTTTTAGGCGGAGAAGATTTTGATACTAAAATTGTTCAATATTTAATTGAGGAATTTAAAAAAGAAAGTGGTATTGATTTAAAATCAGATAAGCTTGCTTTACAAAGATTGAAAGAGGCTGCGGAAAAAGCTAAAATAGAACTTTCTTCTGCTATACAAACAGATATTAATTTGCCTTTTATAACTGCAGATGCCTCAGGGCCTAAGCATTTAACTCTTAAATTTACTAGAGCAAAACTTGAAAGCTTGGTGGAAGCTTTTATTAAAAAAACTATAAAACCTTGTAAAGCTGCTTTAAAAGATGCAGGTGTTGCAGCCAGTGAAATAGATGAAGTTGTTCTTGTTGGAGGAATGACTCGTATGCCAAAAATAATAGAAACAGTTAAAGAGTTTTTTGGTAAAGAGCCAAATAAAGGAGTTAATCCTGATGAGTGTGTTGCATTAGGTGCAGCAATACAAGGGGCAGTTTTAGCTGGTGATGTTAAAGATGTTTTGTTATTAGATGTAACGCCATTGTCATTAGGAATAGAAACTTTAGGAGGAGTTTTTACGAGGCTCATTGAAAGAAATACTACTATCCCAACTAGAAAAAGTCAGACTTTTTCTACTGCGGAAGATAATCAGACAGCTGTTACTATTAGGGTATTTCAAGGAGAGAGAGAAATGGCTGCCGATAATAAAATGCTTGGAAACTTTGATTTAGTGGGTATTCCGCCAGCACCTAGAGGAATGCCTCAAGTTGAAGTTACATTTGATATTGATGCTAATGGTATTGTTAATGTATCCGCTAAAGACAAAGCAACTAATAAAGAGCAAAAGATAAAAATACAAGCGTCTGGAGGGCTTTCAGATTCTGATATAGATAATATGGTTAAAGATGCAGAATCGCATGCAGAGGAAGATAAGAAGAAAAAAGAATCTATAGAAGCAAGAAATCAAGCAGATGCTTTAGTTTATTCTACTGAAAAAAGTATGAAAGAACATGGAGAAAAACTTCCCGTAGAGGATAAAGATAAAATAGAAGAGGCATTAAAAGGTTTAAAAGATGCACTTGCTAGTGAAAACGCTACAAGCGAAGAAATAAATTCAAAAGTTGAGCCTTTAAATACTGCGGCTATGAAATTAGGAGAAATGATGTATAAAGAAAGCCAAGAACAAGCTGCGGCAGAAGGTGCAAAGGGTGATAATAAAAATAATACTGAAGAAGCAGATGTCGTAGATGCGGATTTTGAAGAAGTTAAACCAGATGAAAAAGACGAGAAAGCTGCTGATAAATAATTAAAAGCGTATTTCTTTTAAAAACATAGGTAAAAATAAGATGCGTGATTATTATGAAATCCTTGGAGCTGATAGAAATACATCAGATCCAGAGCTAAAAAAAAAATATAGAAAACTTGCAATGCAGCACCATCCAGATAAAAACCCGGGTGATGAAGAAGCAGAAGCTAAATTTAGAGAAATAGGTCAAGCCTATGAAGTTCTAAAAAATCCAGACAAAAAGGCGGCCTATGATCGATATGGGCATGCAGCTTTTGAAGGAAATTCTGCTGGTCCAGGAGGCCCAGGTGCTGGAGCTGGAGGCTTCTCAGATATTTTTGAAGATTTGTTTGGTGATTTTAGTGGGAGGGGGCAAAGACAGGCTCAAAGAGGAGCTGACCTTAGGTTTAATATCGATTTAGATTTTGCAGACGCCTATTCCGGCCTTAAAAAAGATATTAAAATAAATACTTATGTTATGTGTTCAGGCTGTAAAGGTTCTGGAGGCGAGGCAGGTTCGAAACCTATGACATGTGGAACTTGTCATGGAGCTGGAAAGGTCCGATCTAGTCAAGGGTTTTTTATGGTAGAGAGAGCATGTCCAAAGTGTGGAGGTAATGGACAAATAATAAGTAAACCTTGTAGGTCATGTGGTGGTGAAGGTCGAGTACAAAGAGAAAAATCTATTAATGTAAAAATTCCAGCAGGTGTAGATGATGGGACTAGAGTAAGGGTTTCAGGTGAAGGTGAGGCCGGCCCTCTTGGTACAGCAAATGGAGATTTATATTTATTTGTTCAGTTAAGGGCACACTCTTTATTTAATAGAGATGGCTCTGATCTTTTAATTGAAGCAAAAGTTCCTATGACACTCGCTGCATTAGGTGGGTCTGTAGATGTTCCAACACCAGATGGAGCTAGAGTTCGTGTTACTATTCCTGCAGGAACACAATCAGGCCATAGATTTAGATTAAGAGGAAAAGGTATGCCAGTAGTAAATAGATCTAATAAAGGTGATTTATATGTTGATGTTTATACAGAAATACCAGTATCCTTAAGTAAAAAACAAAGGAAAGTTTTAGAAGAACTACAAAACTTAGAGGAAACGTCAAATCATCCAGACAGCAATAATTTTATTAATAAGGTTGAAAAAATAAGGCAGTAAATATTATGTTATTCATAAAGGTAGGAATTTGTGGAGCCTCAGGGAAAATGGGCAAAGCTCTTATCAGGGCGGTGCAACTAAATAATGATATGCAACTTGTTGGAGCGTTGGAACATTTTGAAAACCTTAATTTAGGGAAAGATGCAGGAGTAGTTGCAAATATAGAACCTGTAGGCATAAAAATAATTTCTGATACTAAAACCTTTTTTCAGGATTGTGACGCAGTAATTGATTTTTCTTTTGCAGGAGCAGCTATAGATAATATTACTAATGCTTCCCAAAATAATTGTGCTTACGTTTTAGGTACTACCGGTTTGGAAGAAGAGCAAGTTATGCAAATTAAAAAGTTGTCTAAAAATATACCAATTATGTGTTCAGCTAATATGAGTGTGGGCGTTAATATTGCTTTACATTATACTGAGTTATTGGCGCAAAGTTTAGATGAAGAGTATGACGTAGAAATTCATGAAATGCATCATAGAGATAAATTAGATTCACCTTCTGGAACAGCTCTTGCTTTAGGGCAAGCTGTAGCTAAAGGTAGAAAAACTAATCTTGAAGAAAAGACCATAAAGTCTCGTTGGGGAATTGAGAAATTAAGAAAAAAAGGTGATATTGGCTTTTCAACCCAAAGAGGCGGTGATGTTATAGGGGACCATGTGGTAGCCTTTGCCGGAGATGGCGAAAGATTAGAAATTGGGCATAAAGCCTCTAATAGAGATATTTTTGCTAATGGGGCTTTAAAGGCTTTACTGTGGCTACATAATAAACCAGCAGGTTATTATAATATGAAAGATGTATTAGGTCTTAATTAATACTATATTGATTTTTCCATTCACTTAAACCATAATGGATTTTTTTTGCTAGTTTTACTCTTTCTTCTGGTATAAGAAAATTAGCTAAAATTATTTTTTTTCCGTGTGAAGAAATGGTAAGTATATCTTCACTTTCATATATATTTTCAATTTGAACTTGAAGCCATGTGGGTTCTAGTTCTATTTTTGTTATTGTATTGTTTTGTTTCTTAAAAAAGATACTAAGCTTTTCTTTATCTAATATTATATGTTCATAAAACTTATTTTTATAAAACAATACTTTAAAAGCAATGTAAATTAATAGCACTTCTAACCCCATAAATCCTAGAACTGGCCACGCCCCTAAAATAAAAAAAGTAATTCCTATAAAGGATGCAGGAATTGTAATAAGAAACATTAAAAGTAATAAACCTTTTGGTGTTAAGGATTGATTTGGATAAATTTTAATATCTAAATAATATGCCATGGTCTAAAAGTAGGGCTATAATATATTTTTGCAAATAAATTATTAATGGATAGAGGGGCCCTTGGTTAAAAGGTTATCAAAAACTAATATACATGATGTTTTTTCACGTTTTTCTAAAATTACTCCAGAGCCTAAAGGAGAGTTGAAGTATACATCTGCTTATACCTTATTAGTTGCTGTGGTTTTAAGTGCGCAGTCCACGGATATTGGAGTAAACAAGGCTACAAGAAAGCTTTTTTCTTTAGCAGCCACGCCAGAAAAAATGCTTCAACTTGGTGAAAATAAAATTATTGAAAATATTCGAACAATTGGGCTTTATAAAAATAAAGCAAAAAATATAATTCATCTTTCACAAAAACTTATAGAAAATTTTAAAAGTAAAGTGCCAAAAACACATAAAGAGTTGCAATCTTTACCAGGTGTTGGAAGAAAAACAGCTAATGTTGTTTTAAGTATGGCTTTTGGCATCCCCACTATTGCCGTGGATACCCATGTTTTTAGAGTTTCTAATAGGACAGGCATAGCAATAGGAAAAAACGTAGATGAAGTAGAAGAAAAATTAATTAAGTGTCTTCCTAAAAAGTTTTTTTTTCATGCGCATCACTGGTTAATTTTACATGGGCGATATACATGCAAAGCAAGAAACCCTTTATGTGCCGAGTGTGTTATTTCTGATTTATGTCCTTCAAAAAGGCATTAATTAATCTGCAATTGGGCCATTAAAGCCTTTTAAATTTAAAGTATGCAACATAAGTATAGTAACAAATGGTGCGGCAAATAAATTTATTAGGGGTATAAAAAATAATAAAGCACCTATTGTACCAAAAAGCCAACAAGGCCAGAATAAATTGTTTCTTACTTCTTTTATTTGGGCAAATGTCATTTTTCTTAGTCCAATTGCTTCCGTATATTCTTTAGAAATCAAATAACCTGTTATCAAGATATTTGCAGGCACCCAAAATAATGAATTGCCCCAAAAGAGGGCAACTGGAAATATAATAATATTTATTAGTATTGACCATCCCAAAAGTTTTATGCCGGCAAAAAACATTGTCGCTATTTTTATATTTAATTCCTGACTTATTTCTGGATAATATGTTTTTTCTACTTGATCCATAATTTTATCTTGAAAGAGAGCAAATATAATTGTTGAAATAGGAACAAATAAAATTGTTGAACCCCATAAAGCAGCAAGAGTAGCCCCATAAATTAAAAAATCTCCTAAAAAGGGAATGCCCGTATCAAGCCAATCTTTTACATAGTAGACTATAATGAAAGTTATAGAGGCAAGTCCTATAAGTGTTGCGATAGTAGTATATAGAACCCATTTAAACACTTTAGGATCAAATAAATTTTTTAATGATAATAACAGTATATCAATTATATAGTATTTACTTTGTATTATTTGCAAAGAGATTAGCCTGGCTCTATAGGGGTGATATTATAATTATTTGTGTGTTTTTGAAACAAGTGCCCAAACTTTATAAGTAAGGATTCATTTCTTCTTCTAGCTACAATTTGTATGCCAATAGGCAAATTATTATCCGTTTTAATGCAAGGTACGGCCAAAGAAGGACAACCAGTTAGAGAAATAGTTGCAGCAGTCATTAACCAACTTACATAGTTATCAAACTCTGTGTTTTCAACTTTTTTAGGCCAATGTTCTTTAATATTAAATGGAGCGACCATAGATGAAGGAGAAATTAAAAGGTCAAATTTCTCAAAAAAAACATTAGTATTTTTAACTAGCTGTCCTCTAGCTAACTGTGCCTTACCAATTTGTTCTTCTGTTAAGGCAAGTCCTTTTTCTATATTAAGCCTTAAGTCTTCTTTCATAATATTTTTGTGCTCAAAATATAATTCTCTTTTGTCTGTTGCAAGCATATGAGCTCTTAAAATTTGGAAGGTTTCTTCAGCATTTGCTAAGTCTGGGCAAGTTCTTTCTACATTATGCCCCATAGCTAATAATATTTTCTCTGCTTGATTAATAGCTTCGCGAACTTCAGGAGCACATGCAAGAAAGCCATAGTCATCGCTGATTCCTATATTTAATTTAGGAACATCTTCGGTTATATAATTCTGATAAGGTTTAAGAGGAGCATTAACTGATAGCGGGTCTCGAGAATCCAATTCAGACATTGTATCTAAAAATAAAGCAATGTCTTCTACCGTTCTCGCCATTGGACCATCTACAGAGAGCCCATTAAAAGGTAAATTTTGTGGACCATGTGCGATAGTTCCTGCGGTAGGTCTTATTCCAACAATTCCACAAAAACTGGCGGGATTTCTTAAAGAGCCTCCAAGGTCTGACCCGGTTCCAAGCCAAGCAGCACCAGTCGCTAAAGCAGAGGCAGTACCCCCAGAAGAACCGCCTGCAGTATATTCTAAATTCCAAGGGTTAGGAGTAGCTCCAAATATTTCATTAAAAGTTTGAGAGCCAGCACCAAATTCAGGGGTATTGGTTTTACCTATTATTATGCCTCCCATTTGCTCTATTCTTTCAACCAGAAAGTCTGATGCTTCCGGTATATTGTCTTTATAGATTTTTGAGCCATAGGTTGTTCTTACGCCCTTAACATTAGTTAAATCTTTAATTACAACCGGTAAACCATGTAAATAACCAGGATGGTTGTGCATTGCCTTATTAAGGTTTTTAATTTGAATTCGCGCTCTTTCTTCACATACTGTAACTACGGCATTAATACTGTTATGTGTTTCTTCTATTCTTTCTAGGTTGCTATTGAGAGCATCTTCAGGAGATATTTCTTTATTTTTTAATAAAGATACAACCTTTGTTGCACTTTTCTTCCATAAATTATTACTTGATGAGGTCATTTTAAATTCCTTTTTTTTTACAAACACGCCATCTCCTATATAACTATAAATATACTTTAGTAATTATTAAATTAAAAAGGAATTATAATGTCTTTAGAAAAAACCATTGATGTTTTAGGTATAGGAAATGCAATAATAGATGTAATAGCAAACGCTGATGATGCTTTCTTAGCAAAGCATAGCCTTAATAAAGGCTCTATGACTTTAGTAGATGGAGCAACATCAAAAACTATTTATGCATCGATGGAAAATAAAGTTCAAATGTCAGGAGGTTCAGCAGCCAATACTATATTTGGTCTTTCTCAGTTAGATTGTAAAAGTGCATTTATAGGTAAAAGGTCTGATGATGATCTTGGAAATATTTTTCATTCAGACTTAACGAGTTCCGAAATTATATTTACTACTAACCCTTTATCTACAGGAGAGTCTTCAGCAAGGTGTATGATTTTAGTAACTTCTGATGCAGAGAGAACTATGGCAACATTTTTAGGTTCTTCTAGCAAATTAACACTTGAAGACATCAATGAAGATCTAATAGCATCTTCCAAAATTGTATACTTAGAAGGATATTTGTTTGATCCTCCAGTGGCTCAAGAAGCCTTTCAAAAAGCTGCGGAATATGCAAAAGTGCATAATGCAAAAGTTGCCTTTACATTATCTGATGCCTTTTGTGTAGAAAGACATCGTGAAAAAATGAAAGATTTCGTAAAAAACCATGTAGACATTTTATTTAGTAATGAGGGAGAAATAAAGTCTTTATATGAGACAGATATATTAGAAAATGCATGCAAATTTCTTAAAGATGATGTGGAAATAGGAATAGTAACTCAAGGAGAAAAAGGTGCATCAATTATAGAAAAGACAACAATTCATAAAATTGAGGCATTCTGTACAAATGTGGTTGATACAACAGGAGCCGGAGATTTTTTTGCTGCCGGCTTTTTAGCAGGGTTATCTAAAAACTTTGATTTAATGAAGGCAGGAGTTATAGGGGCGGCATGTTCTTCTGAAATTATTTCACATTATGGTGGTAGGCCTGAAAAAAATTTAAAAGAATACATAAAAAAGAAAGCAGGGCTTATAGTTTAAGCCCTGCATAAATTAGAAAGTTTTTTAGCTATTTAAGATAACCAAGTTCTTTCCATACTTTATAGTTTTTTCGAAAATCAGTAAGAGATGCCCAGATCTTCGCAAAATCTTCATCTGATTCCACTAGTTCTGCAACTACTTCATTCCAGCCATTTTCAAAAATAGCTAACATTTCTGGTGACCAAGTGTGAAGCTCTACACCTTTTTCTTGCAGAGTTTTAAGAGCAGGACCTTGAATGCCTTCTCCTTCAGCTATAGCGTGGCGAAAATTATCACCACATGTAGCTTCTAATTGAGCCTGTTGTGTTACTGACAAAGCATTCCATTTTTCAAGATTGATCATAAGTTCCATAAATGTTGATTGTTGATGCCAGCCTGGAAAATAATAATGTTTCGCAATTTGGTAAAAACCTAATTCTAGGTCAATAGCAGGCATAGAAAACTCAGCTGAATCTATAGTGCCCAGTTCTAATGCTGGATAAATATCACCGCCAGCTAAAAGCTGTGTTGATACACCAACCTTTTCCATTACTTTTGCACCCAGTCCAAAAAAGCGCATTTTTAAACCTTTTAGATCTTCTGGTCCTTTAATTTCTTTCCTAAACCATCCGGAAGCCTCTGGAGGAATAATTCCACAAAGCATACCTTTTATATTATGTCTTGCATAAAGTTCTTCATAGAATTCTTTGCCCCCACCAAAATATACCCATGACATATATTCATTAGCAGGCGGGCCAAAGGGCACGGAAGAAAAAAGTTGCAAAGCAGGAACTTTACCTGCCCAATAACCTGGAGTACCCCAACCAGCATCTACACCACCTGTTGATACGGCATCAAAAATTTCTAACGCAGGAACAAGAGCGCTTGGTTCAAAGAACTTAATAGTAATATTTCCACCAGATATTTTTGATATTTCGTTTTGTAATCGAATACCAAGTGTTCCAATTTGCACTAAAGATCCTGGAAAAGCACTTGCCATTTTCCAATTTACTTTTTTAACAGTCTCTTCTGCAGCTTTTTGTTCTTGTTGATCGCAGCCAACTATTAATCCAGTTAAAAGGATTAATAGCATTAATAATAGTTTTTTCATAAATTTTCCTTTCTATAGCTAAGGTTACAAATCATATTTTAAATTTATAAACTTTTAATTAAAATCTATTTATATAAAGTATGGTTAATGAATTATATATATAAGACAGTTCTATCTAAATTAGGACCATATAACAAATTTAATATTTTAGCATTTATTCCTTTAGGTTTTTGTGCCGGCCTTCCGTTGCCATTAATTGGTGCTACTATGTCGGCACGTTTAATGGATTCCGGTTTAAGCTTAACTTCAATTGGTTTATTTGCTTTAGCAGGCACACCTTATGCGCTTAAATTTTTATGGGCACCTTTAATAGATACTATAAAGCTTCCATATTTAAATAGTTTATTAGGAAAACGCAGAAGCTGGTTGTTATTGACACAAATAATTCTTTTTTTAATATTTTTTATAATTTCTAATATTAACCCATTACAAGATTTATATTTACTTGCGCTTAGCGTATGTTTTGCAGCTTTCATTTCAGCTACACAAGATATTGCTTTAGATGCCTATAGGATAGAATTACATTCTGAGAGAGAATTAGCAGCTGGAATTGCAACATATGTTTTAGGTTATAGAATTGCTCTTATTGTAGCGGGAGCTGGTGCTTTATATCTAGCAGAATTTTTATCTTGGAACTTAGCTTTTATTATAATGGCTTTTTGTTTTTTAATTGGGCCTATAGTTTTGGTTTTTCTTCCAGGCAACCAGGAGACGGTTAATAAAGAGAAAACTACTTTTATAAGATGGGTTAAAAAAGCAGTTTTTAATCCTTTTTTAGATTTTACAAAAAGACAATCTTGGGCATGGATATTACTATTTATAGCTATATACAAGTTAGGTGATGCCTTAGCAGGAAATATGACTACCCCCTTTTTATTAGATATTGGTTTTTCAAAAATTCAAATTGCTAATATTGTAAAGGTCATAGGTCTCGCAGCTACTTTAATAGGTTTATTTGCGGGTGGATTATTAGTCTCAAAATATAATATCATTACGGTTTTGTTTGTTGGTGGTTTTCTTCAGATGTTTTCTAATTTATTTTTTGCTTTTCAAGGAATCGTTGGCGTAAATACAAATATTTTAATGCTAACTATATCTATTGAAAATTTGTCAGGCGGGATAGGTACAGCGGCTTTTCTTGCCTATTTATCAAAGTTAGTAGACCCTCGATATATTGCTACGCAGTTTGCCCTTTTAACTTCTTTTATGGCTTTATCACGAACACAGTTGTCAGCTCCGGCAGGCTGGATGGTAGAAGGAATAAATTGGGAGGGAATTATAATATTTATAAGTCAATTTATTCCTATGAATTTGGAAACTGTATTTGATAATAATATAAAATGGATCTTATTTTTTATAATGACCACAATTATAGCTATTCCTGGTCTATTAATAATTAATAAAGGTACTAGAAGCCTTGTTCAAAAACATTAGTTATTAAGATTTATACAAAAATCACAAAACTTATTAAAAACATAAGTAAAGCTAGTATGGCGGGCACATTAAAGAATGAAACCAGAATAAATAATATTAGTGTTAACAGAATTGCTATCCAAGAAATATTATTTGAAATATTTGGACGGATTAAATCTACAATAGCAGAAGCTAACATGGCTATAGCTGCAAAGCCCATGGCCATAATGCCTTTTGAGACAAGAGAGGAGTTTTTGTTAGCCATGATAAAGGCGAAGCCTATTAATGCTAATAATATGCCAGGTGTTTCTAAGGCAATAATTGAAGCAATAGCACCTAATATACCATGTGCTTTAAACCCAATAATAGCAGCTAATTTAACTCCTGTAAGTCCAGGAAATAGAAAAGTTATCCCCAATATGCTTCCAAATTCTGCAGCATCTATTACGTTGTATTGCTCTACAAATGTTTCTTGAATTAATTTTATCATGGTGGCTCCACCTCCAAAGGCGGAAAAACCAATTATGCTAAAACCTTTAATTAAAACCCAAAGAGAAGTCATGTTATGTGTTTTCCAAGCTCTTTATATAATTAACGTAATTAGTACGCTCTAACTCTAGCATGTCTAGTTTTTGTAATATTTCTATTATTACTTCGATTGATGTGCATTTTAAAGAAATAGTTTTAAATGAAATATTATTTATTTGAATATTAGCAAATTCCAATCTAATTTTTTTTCTTAATTTAGAAATATCTTTTTTAATATTATATCTAGTTAATTTCTTTTTAACAGAAGTTAGTAAATATGCATTATTTTTTATATTAATAATATTTTTTAAAGAATCTATAGATTTAATTTTGTTATTTATATTTAATATTTTTAAACTTTTTAATTTTAATAAGTCATCTTTGACTATTGGAAAAGGGATTATAGTTTTTTGAGAAAATTTATATATATTATTTTGATTTTTAATGAGGGTTTTTATGTGTAACTCTTCAAGTATTTGATTTGTTATTTTTCTTAATTTTATATTATGGGGCAATTTAGGTATTATTAGATATTGATCAATATAATTTTTATATTTAGGCTCAGGTAAATCTAAATTTATTTTTTCTAGAGTTTTATTTTTTAATTTTTCTTTTTTATAAAAGCATCTCCATTCCCAGGATTCTTTTTTATTATTATTTCCATTTTTTAGCATATATTATTATAATATAATTTTTTTTTTAATCAAAACACTATATGTTGTGTCTCATATTTTTTTTTGCCTTGACTTTGTAATTGCATTTGATAAATGAACCTTAACTTGTTTGTTTTTACTATAATTAAGGAAATTAATATGAAATACTTTTTAATACTCTTAATAATTTTATTATCGTTTCAGTCGTTAGCAAAAGAAAAAAAGAAAAAAGGCTTTAGTACTTTACCTGGGTGGTCTGCAGGTTATAGATATGATTTAGATTTAGATGAGGATGAAAAAAGCAAATTACGATTATTTGGAAAATTTAAACAAAAAAGTGGTAATACTATTAAGTTTGGTTGGGATAAACAGATTGGAAGAAATTTAAATGATTGGGATGATGATGATGATGGTGTTGTCTTTTTTGAGCAAGAATTTAAATTTTAAAGTTTAATTAATAATATTTTTTATTAGAAACTTAGGAGATATTTCATATGGAAATTATTACCAATTACGGTAACGTATTAATAATATTGGCAATTGTTTTTGGTGTATTTATGGCCTGGGGTATTGGTGCAAATGATGTCGCTAATGCAATGGGTACATCAGTAGGTTCTGGCGCTGTTACAATTAAACAAGCGGTTATTATTGCAGTTATTTTTGAATTTTCAGGTGCAATTCTAGCTGGTGGAGAGGTGACAGCTACAATTCGTAAAGGCATACTAGATACAGCATTGTTTGTCAACGATCCACATCTATTGGTGTATGGTATGTTGGCATCTTTATTGGCTGCAGGTACTTGGTTATTAATTGCCTCATCATTAGGTTGGCCAGTATCTACAACACACTCCATTGTTGGCGCGATTGTAGGTTTTGGTGCTGTTGGTGTTGGTGTTGATGCTGTTGAGTGGAATCAAGTTGTTAAAATTGTAATGAGTTGGATAGTGTCACCAGTATTGGCTGGAATCATCGCCTTTACCTTGTATAGGAGTCTTCAAAAATTAATTATTGATACTAATCATCCTTTCAATAATGCAAAAAAATATGTTCCTTATTATATGTTTTTGGTTGGTCTTGTTGTCTCCCTGGTAACAATATTTAAGGGACTTAAGCATATTGGTTTGAGCTTTGACACAATGACAAGTTATATATTATCAATAGGATTTGGGCTAATCATAGCAGTTATTGGAGCTTTTTTTATTCGCAATATCCATCTTGATCCTGATGAAAACAAAGATTTTTACTATGCTTCAATGGAGAAAATATTTGGTGTGCTGATGATCATTACTGCAGCAGCAATGGCTTTTGCTCATGGTTCTAATGATGTTGCTAATGCCATCGGTCCGTTGGCAGCGATTTATAGTGTTATTGATAGTGGAGGTATGGTCAGTTCTAAGAGTGCGTTGCCTTTCTGGATATTATTTGTTGGTGGCGTTGGAATCGCCGTTGGTCTCATTACTTATGGTCATAAAGTTATAGCAACTATAGGTACTGGTATTACCCAGCTAACTCCGTCTCGTGGATTTGCTGCAACATTGGCTGCCGCTGCCACAGTTGTTATTGCCTCAGGCACTGGAATTCCAGTTTCAACAACACAAGTATTGGTTGGTGCAGTGTTGGGTGTTGGTATTGCTCGAGGAATGGCTGCATTAGATACTCGAATCATTAGTAGGATATTTTTATCATGGCTTGTGACTCTACCTGCTGGTGCTTTCATGTCAATTTTATTCTTCTTTGCACTTAAAGCTGCCTTTGGGGCTTAAATTTCTCTTGTTATGGCTTTTTAAACTTTTTTGTGCTATAATTTTTTCCTATTAAAGACAGGTCTATTTTTGTACATCTAAATTTATATTATTTATAATATGGTAGAGCATTCATATTTATTTAAATTTTTGGAATTATGAGCAATTAATTATGGCGAGTGAAAAAAAAATTAGTTCTATATTAAAGCATAAAAGTTTATATGATTTAAACGATTCTTATATAAATAGAGAATTATCTTGGATTGCTTTTAATCAAAGAGTTCTAGATGAGGCAAATAATATTAATCACCCAATTTTAGAAAATCTAAAATTTCTTTCTATTTCAGGTAGTAATCTAGATGAATTTTATATGGTAAGAGTTGCTGGATTACACGCGCAGGTTGATGAAGGAGTAAATATTAAAAGCGCCGATGGAATGATGCCTCAAGAACAATTAATTGAAGTAAATAAAAAAGCTAATTTATTAATGATGAACCAGCAAACAACCTGGAAGATACTTAAAGAAAAAATGAAAGATAAGAATATTCATGTTTTAACAAAAAGTTCTTTAAGTTCTAAAGAAAAAGAATGGTGTGCGGAATATTTTGAAGCTAATGTGTTACCTGTTTTAACACCTCTCGCTATAGATCCAGCTCATCCATTCCCATTTGTAGGTAATTTAGGGTTAGTTTTAAGTATTCAGCTTAAACATAAAAGTAACAATAAAAAAAGAAATGCCCTTTTGCCTCTGCCTACAATTTTACCAAGGTTTATAAAAATTGAGTGTATCAAAGAGACTCTTAAAATGATTCCTTTAGAGGAAATGCTAATGCTATTTAGTAATAAAATATTTGATGGTTATGATTTTTTAGGAGGTGGATTATTTAGAGTTATACGAGACAGTGATGTAGAATTTCAGGAAGAAGCGGAAGATCTTGTCATTTCATTCCAGAAACAACTTCGTACTAGAAGACGAGGAAAAGTGGTTCGATTAAAAATAGACAAAAATTGCCCTAAAATTATAAAAAAAATGATTATAGATTCACTAGAGGTAAATCCAGAAGACATTGTTGAAATAGATGGGATTATAGGAGTATCTAGCTTAATAGAAATATATAATGTAGGTTCTAAAAGGTTATGTTTTAAAAAGTTTGAAGCACGTTTCCCAGAAAGAATTAGAGATGCAGGAGACGATATTTTTAAAGCTATCCGAAATAAGGATATAGTAGTGCATCATCCATATGAGAGTTTTGATGTGGTAGTAGATTTTTTACAGCAAGCAGCTAAAGATCCAAAAGTAGTTGCAATAAAGCAGACTTTATATAGGACTAAAAGAGACCATTCTCCTATTGTTGAGTCTTTAATAGAAGCCGCTGAATATGGAAAGTCGGTTACAGCAGTTGTTGAGTTAAAGGCACGGTTTTATGAAGAGGCCAACATCAAGCTTTCACAAGATTTAGAAAAAGCAGGAGTGCATGTTGTTTATGGAGTTGTTGATTTAAAAACACATGCTAAAGTTTCATTGGTGGTTAGAAGAGAGAGCAAAAAGCTTAACACATATGTACATTTTGGAACAGGAAACTATCATCCGACCACTGCTAAAATATATACTGATTTGTCCTTATTTACTTGTGAGCCTGAATATGCAGTTGACGCATCCCGTTTTTTTAATATGGTTACGGGTCATAATGATACAGATGATTGGAATTTATTAGAGGCTGCCCCAAAAGGATTACGAAAAAAATTATTAGGATTAATTGATGAAGAAATTGCAAATGCAAAAACAGGTAAGCCATCAGGTATTTGGTTTAAATGTAATGCTATAGTAGACCCTGTTATTATAAAAGCACTTTATAAAGCTAGTGCGAATGGTGTTAAAATAGATTTAATTGTTAGGGGGGTGTGTTGTTTAAAAGCAGGGGTAACTAATTTATCAGAAAATATTAGAGTAAAAAGTATTATAGGCAGATTCTTAGAACACAGTAGAATATATTGTTTTGCAGCAGGAAGAAAAATGCCTTCTTCTAAAAATAAAGTTTTTATTTCAAGTGCTGATTTAATGCAGAGAAATTTTGATAGGAGAGTTGAATTACTTATACCTATTCAAAATCATACTGTTCATGCACAAATTTTAAAACAAATTATGATAGTAAGTTTAAATGATATTAACCAAAGCTGGGAGATGGATAACGAGGGTAATTATAATCGCCTAAAATATGATAAAACAAAAATTTCGGCTCATGATTATTTCATAAAAAACCCAAGTTTATCCGGAAGAGGACTAGAGCTAAATAAAAATAGACCAGAAGCAATTATGCTTTTTGATCATTAGCGTGCATTAATTTTTATTTCGTGTGCTGCAAACATAGCATATTTTAATATTTCACTAACATTTGCACCTATAGGCATAATTTGGATAGGTTTAGAAAATCCGGTTAGTAAAGGCCCAATAACTTCCCCTCCTCCTACTTGTCCTAAAAGCTTTGCAGCAATATTAGCGGAATGAAGACCAGGCATTATTAGAATGTTAGCTGGTTCAGATAATCCACTAAACGGATAAAGCTCTAGTAATTCTTTATTGAGTGCAACATCTGCACTCATTTCTCCATCATATTCAAAATCTACATTTCTTTTATTTAAAATTTCTATTGCTTCATGAATTCTCTCTGTTCCCTTCATTGTAGGGTTTCCAAAGTTTGCAAATGACAGTAATGCAACTCTTGGAGTATGCCCAAGTGCTTTTGCTTCATTTGCTGTTTGTATAGCAATATCCGCTAGTTGTTCGGATGTAGGCGTATGGATTACGGTACTATCTGCAATAAAAAGAGTTCTTGTTCTAGTTATCATTATTGATAATCCAAATAATATTTTTTCTTTTTCTATAGAGATAACACGTTGAATATCTTTTAAATTTGCATAATAATTTCTTGTTGTCCCTGTTACCATTGCATCAGCGTCACCATTTGCAACTATGCAGGCAGCAAAGCTATTTCTATCTTGATTAATAAGTCTTATACAGTCTCTTTTTAGAAAACCTGATCTATGTAGCCTAGAATATAAAAAATCAGCATAATGATCATTATGTTTGCTAATCTTAGCATTTAAAATTTCTACTCCTTTAAGGGCAGGGTTTAATCCTAAGCTTTTTATTGCCTGTAAAACGCTACTTTTTCGGCCTATTAATATTGAATCACCATATCCAGCTTTATGCCATTGATAAGCAGCCCGTATAATTCTTTCTTCTTCGCCCTCTGCAAACACCATTTTTTTAGGATTATCTTTTACTCTTGAAGATATCATTTGTATTATTGAGGCTGTTTGATCTAATCTCATAGCAAGTTCTCTATGGTATTTTAAATCATCTTTTATAGGTTTTTGTGCAACACCTGAGTCGGCTGCAGCTTTTGCTACCGCTGGTGCAATAGTAGTGATAAGTCTAGGATCAAAAGGCGTAGGAATAATATATTGTGGACCATAATGTAATTCCGCTCCACTATATGCTGCAGCTACTTCATCAGGCACATCCTGTCTTGCTAATTGTGCTAAAGCATTTGTTGCAGCAATTTTCATTTCCATATTAATTCTTGATGCTCTAGCATCTAAAGCACCTCTAAAAATAAAAGGAAAGCCTAAAACATTATTAACTTGATTAGGATAATCGGATCTACCTGTAGCAATAATTGCATCTGGACGTATTTCATATAATTCTTCAGGTGTAATTTCTGGATCTGGATTTGCCATAGCAAAAACTATGGGGTTAGGAGCCATTTTTTTCATCATTTCTTTTGTAAAAGCACCTTTAACTGATAATCCAAAAGCGACATCTGCGCCATCTAAGGCTTCTGCTAAAGAACGTTTTTTAGTTGCAATAGCATGGGCTGACTTCCATTGATTTAGGTTGGTTCTTTCTCTATGAATGACACCTTTAGTATCACACATAATGATATTGTTTTTAGGAATGCCCATGGCATTTAATAGTTCAACACAGGCGATACCTGCCGCACCTGCACCATTTACTACCATAGTAAAGTTATCAATTGTCCTATTTGTTATGTCTAAAGCATTAATTAGACCTGCAGCTGCAATTATAGCCGTACCATGTTGGTCATCATGAAAAACAGGTATATCCAAAAGTTCGGAAAGCCTTTCTTCAATTATAAAACATTCAGGAGCTTTAATATCTTCTAGATTAATACCACCCCAAGTTTTTCCTAAAACTTTTACACTATTTATAAATTCATCAGGGTCTTCTGTGCTTACTTCTAAGTCTATGCCATCTATATCTGCAAACCTTTTAAATAAAACAGCTTTTCCCTCCATAACGGGTTTAGAAGCGAGCGCTCCAATATTCCCTAAACCTAGAACGGCTGTGCCATTAGATATAACTGCGACCATATTACCTTTAGAGGTATAGTCATATGCAACAGCAGGGTTTTTTTCTATTTCTAAACAAGGCACGGCAACCCCTGGTGAATAGGCAAGAGATAAATCTCTTGCAGTCGATAAAGGTTTTGTAGGGGATATTTCTAATTTACCTGGTTTTCCTTTAGAATGAAAATTTAGTGCATCTTTAGGGTGTAAAGACTTTGGCATTTATTAACCTATATAATTAATTATTGAGTTAAGATTACAGTTAATAATAAATAACGTCTATCTATTTAATACAGAACTTTTGGTAAATACTTTTTTGTTTAACACCGATATATTTTTTATGAGAAAATTTGTTCAATATGCTATAGTGATGTTCCAACATAAATTTATTTTATTAGAGAAATAAAGATGCCAAGTGATAATAAATTAGAACAGCAAACACTTCCACTTTTATCAAAAGTTACTGGTGCAACACTTTTAAAAACAACGCCAATGTTTCAGCAGTTTCTAGAAATTAAAGCAGATAATTTAGATTGCTTACTTTTTTTTAGAATGGGAGATTTCTATGAATTATTTTTTGAGGATGCGGTGATTGCTTCTAAGGAGTTAGATATAGCCCTTACTAGTAGAGGAAAATATGATGGGGATCCAGTTCCTATGTGTGGCGTTCCTCACCATGCATATATGCCCTATTTAGAGAAGCTTACAAAAAATAATTATAAAGTAGCTATATGTGAGCAAACAGAAAGTCCTAAGGAAGCAAAAATACGAGGAGGAACTAAGGCTTTAGTAAAAAGAGAAGTTGTAAGAATTGTTACTCCTGGAACTTTGACAGAAGAAATTTTATTAGATGCAGACAAAAATAATTTTTTACTTTCTATAAATACCAATAATAAAAACATAGGAATCTCTTGGTTAGATGTTTCTACAGGAGAATTATATACAGAAGAATGTTCCAAAAATAATTTTTTATCCGTTATTGCAAGAATTCGACCAAGTGAAATTTTGCTTATGGATACAGTGGATAATTACTATTCAGATTTGATAAAAAAAACTTTCGATTGCGTAGTATCTCCTTTAATTCAAAATATAAATAATAGTAAAAAAGCAGAAAAATTAATTTGTCTTCACTTTGGTGTTAAAACGCTAGCTTCTTTTGGAAGCTTTTCAGAAAATGAAATTGTAACTTGCTGGTCTTTATTGGACTATGTTTCTTTAACCCAAAAAGGAAATTTGCCTCCTATAAGGTTTCCTAAATCAATAAAAAATGAATCGTTAATGCGGATAGATAGTTCTACTCGAAAAAGTCTTGAAATTAGTCAAACTTTAATCGGAAACAAAAAAGGAAGTCTAATTGATGCTGTAGATATGACGCTAACAGCAGTGGGAGCCAGGCAACTAGACAAAGATATTTCTGCCCCCTTAACAAATATAGAAGAAATAAATGGTCGTTTAGATATGATAGATTTTTTAATAGATTCCAACACAGTGAGAGAAAGCATTAGAAAAATATTAAAATCTTCAGCTGATATAGATAGAGCTAAAGCTAGAGTAATTCTTTCTAGGGGTGGGCCAAGGGATCTTGAATCTATTAAATTGGGAATAGAAGGTGCGCATAATTTAGATAATATCTTAGATAATAAAAAATTTGAAAAGTTTCCGAAGGACTTTATAGTCCTTAAAAAACATCTTAATTTGTGTTCCAAATTATTAAATTTACTAAAATCTATTCTTTCGGATAATTTACCACTTTTTGTTAAAGATGGAGGTTTTGTAAAAAAAGGTTATTCAAAAGAACTAGATGAAATGTGTTCTTTTCGTGATCAAAGCCGACAGCATATTTTAGAAATGGAAGTGGAAGAAAGAGCTAAAACAGGATTAACGTCATTAAAAATTAAATATAATAATGTAATAGGATACTTTTTTGAAGTTACTCAACTACAAAAAAAGAAATTTCTAGAAATTAAAAATGCAGAAAGGTTTATCCCCAGGCAATCTTTAAAGGGAGCAGCACGGTTTGTAACGGAAGCACTTTCTAGACTTTCTGAATCTATTAGTAATGCCGGAGAGCAAGCAATTGAGATAGAGTTACGTATATTTGAAGAGATTAAAAGTTTAATAAATGCACAACATGATGCCTTGGCTAATATATCTTATACCCTTTCACGTTTAGATGTAGCGTCTTCTTTAGCAGAAGTTTCAATATTACATAATTTTGTAAGGCCTAATATTTTAGATAATCAAAACTTAGAAATAATAGGAGGGAGGCATCCATCAGTTGAATTAGTTATGCAAAAACATGGTGAAAATAAATTTTTTAGTAATGATTGCTTTTTGAATCAAGAAGATAAGATATGGCTTTTAACTTTTTGAGGCAAAATGCCCTTATAACAATTCTTGCACAATCAGGATCTTTTGTTCCTGCAGAAAAAGCATCAATAGGAATTGTAGATTCTTTATTTAGTCGTGTTGGTTCTTCGGATGATTTGGCAAGTGGGCGTTCAACGTTTATGGTTGAAATGTTAGAGACTGCTGCAATTTTAAATCAAGCAGGAAAAAAATCATTAGTAATTATGGATGAAGTTGGAAGAGGAACTTCCACATATGATGGTTTATCTCTTGCATGGTCTATTTTAGAACATTTGCATAATACTTCTCATAGCAGGACTCTATTTGCTACGCATTATCATGAATTAACTAAATTATCTGAAACTCTTCCATCTTTGTCTTGCCATACTATGCAAGTAAAGGAATGGGAAAATAAGGTTATATTTTTATACACTGTAATGAGTGGAGTAGCCAAAGGTTCCTATGGTATTCATGTTGCTTCTCTAGCTGGAATTCCTAATTCAGTATTACTAAGAGCTAAGAAAATTTTGCAAGAATTTGAAACGTCTGGTACTCGAAACAATTTCAGCAAGGAAGAAAAAGAAGTCAGTACTTCAAAATTTATAAAGACAAATAATAAAACAGAGATTATTAATAATCTAATTAATGATATGTCAGTTATTAATCTAGATGCTTTATCGCCAAAAGAAGCATTAGATAAGTTATATACATATGTAAAAAAAATAAAAGAATTAGAATAGTTAGAAAATAGGAAATTTTTGTGATTAATAATTATCATTTTAATCGAAGAGAATTGATAAAGAAGATAGAATTATCTTTATCTAAAAAAGATTCTAAGACGTCATTTAAGCAGAATTTGCTCCCTATACTTAAGAAATTTATACAGCAAAACTCAATAAATATAAGAAAAATATATATGGAGAATAAGGATGGTGTTAGCTCCGGGGAGCTAAGATCGAAAATGATTGATGCAGTTATATTAAGCTCTTTTGATACTATAAATACGCACGCTTTTCCCGTAGCAAACCCTACTACTTCTGATAAATTGGCGGTAATAGCAGTTGGAGGATATGGAAGAGGAAATTTAGCACCAGGATCTGATATAGACTTACTTATTTTAACACCCTATAAAGTTACACCAAGAATAGAGAAGTTGGTTGAAACATTACTATATTTATTATGGGATTTAAAACTTAAGGTTGGATATGCAGTAAGAAGTTTAGAAGAAACTATTTCAAAAGCTCGAGTGGATAATACTATTTGTACCACATTATTAGATGCACGATTAATTTCAGGAAATCAAGATTTATGGTCTAAATTTAATTTAATTTTTCAGTTAGAAATTTTAAATAAAGAAAAAAACAATTTTTTTTATACAAAATTAAAAGAAAGAGATTCTCGACATAAAAAAATGGGAGATTCTCGCTATCTTTTAGAACCTAATATTAAGGAAGGTAAAGGAGGTTTAAGAGACTTAAATACTATTAGGTGGATGATTTCATTTATGTATCAAGTTAATAACTCCTCAGATTATATAAAAACTGGTATAATGACTAAAAAAGAATCATTATTTTATGATAAAGCAGAAAAGTATTTTATGAATTTAAGGTCTATAATGCATTATTATGGAACGAATGATTCTGATAGACTAACATTTGATTTACAATTATTAGTTGCGGAAAAATTAGGTTATACAATTCATGCTGGTTCTACACCTATAGAGCGTTTAATGAAACATTATTATTTATTTGCAAAAGAAGTAGGGTATTTAACTAAAAGTGTATTAGAAAATATAGAAAACAAACATTTTAATAAAAAAAAATCAGTTTTAAAGAATTTATTTTTTAATTTTAATAAAAATAAAAATGGTATTTTTGAATTTTATAATAATAAAATACATATAACTAAAGGTTTTAAAAATATTAAGCCAATAGATATTTTTAAAGCATATAATTTTTCAGCAGAGCTTAATTTAAATTTAAGTAATGCATTAACAAATTTAATAAAATTAAATATACGAAAGATTGATGACCTACGTAATGATAAAGAAGCTAATTATTATTTTGTAAATATTCTTACTAATAGTATGAATTCCGATAAAATTTTAAGAAATATGAATGAAACAGGAGTGCTTGGAAGATTTATTCCAGATTTTCAAAAGGTTGTAGCAAGAGTACAGCATGATATGTACCACACTTATACTGTAGATGAACACACGATAAATGCTATTAACGTTTTAAGAAAAATAGACAATGGAGAGCATCAAAGTAAATTTGATCTGGCCTCTAAGGTGATAAAAAATATAGTATCAAAAAAAGTTTTATATATTGCATTATTTTTACATGATATAGCAAAGGGAAGAGGAGGTGATCATTCGGTATTAGGTGGTGAAGTAGCAAAAAATTTATGTCCTAGGTTTGGATTAGTTTCTGATGAAGTAGAAACAGTAATTTGGTTAGTAGAAAATCATCTTTTGTTGTCAACGGTTGCTTTTAAAAGAGATCTTCAAGACCCTAAGACTATTGTTGACTTAAAAAATAAAATACAATCTGCAGAATTATTGCGTTTATTATACTTATTAACAGTGGCTGACATTACAGCAGTGGGTCCTGATATTTGGAATAGCTGGAAAGACAATCTATTAAAAGTAGTTTATGATGAAACTTTAATAGAAATTAATGGTGGAGGAGATCAAAAATCAAGAGTAATTAGAGAGGAAAGAGCTAGAAGAAAATTAAGAGAGCCTTTAGTCAGTTGGACTGAGCAAGAGTTTCATAATTATGTAAATAGGTTTTATCCCTATTATTGGACTAATATAAATTCTGACGTACACTTGCATCATGCAAATTTAATTACAGATGCAGATAAAGCAAATTTAAAACTTAAGATTTCTGTTGAACCATTAGACGATCAAGGTGTAACGGAGGTTTCAATTTATACTCAAGATCATTTAGGCTTGTTTGCTAGAACCTGTGCTGGATTAGCCTTAGCAGGCACTTCTGTTCAAGATGCACGAATAGTAACAACTAAAGATGGAATGACTGTTAATACTTTTCTAGTTAGGTCTGCAGATGCTTCTTCTATTATAGATCAGAAAAACAGAGTAAATACCCTTATAGAAACTATTAGGAAAACAATATCAGAGGAAAGAAGCCCTAAAGTATTAATTAAAGAATTTAAAAGTTTACAAATCCTTTCTAGACGAGATTCTTTTGTAATTGAACCGCGTGTATTAATAGATAATTTATCTTCAAGATCACATACAGTTATAGAAATAAATTCAAAAGATAAAATAGGTTTATTACATACATTAGCTAGTGAATTTTTCTTAATGGGATTGCATATATCTACAGCTAGAATAAGTACATATGGAGTTAGAGCGGTAGATGTATTTTATGTGAAGAATCTGACAGGTGGCAAAATTATAGAAGAAAATAAAATTAATATAATAAAATCTAAGTTAATGAGTGCTATAAATGAAAAAAATGATGATAGTATTAAAGCTTTAGAACAAATATAATGTTTCTTTTTAATAAATTATCAAATCTTTATAAATCTAGTGTAGTTGTGAGTGCATGGACTTTGTTGAGCAGAGTAATGGGCTTTATTAGAGATATTTTATTTGCATCTATTTTGGGGTCAGGGCCAGTTGCGGACGCATTTTTGATTGCTTTTAGAATACCTAATCTTTTTAGAAGGTTTTTTGCAGAAGGAGCATTTTCTGCGGCATTTATTCCTCTGTTATCAGAACAGAATGAAAAATACGGCATTCAAGCAGGAATATTATTTACATCTAAAATAGCTTCTATTTTATTGGTTTTTATTGTACCTTTAATTGTTTTATCAGAAATTTTTATGCCAAATATAATTTCTTTAATTGCACCAGGTTTTGTGGATGATGTTATTAGATTTGAACTGGCTATACCATATGCAAAAATCATTTTTCCGTATTTAATATTTATTATTTTTACTGCTCTTTTTGCAGCTTCTTTAAATACTAATGGTAAGTTTTGGTCTGGCGCAGCAGCCCCTGTTATTTTAAATATTTTTTTGATTATAGCTCTTATGATGTCTAGATATCTTGCAAGTGATGTTGGTATTATTCTGTCCTGGGCAGTTTTAGTAGCTGGAATATTTCAAATGCTCCTTTTGGCTTGGGCAAATTATAAAAATGGATTAGCATTTAATATTTCTGCTCCAAAAATAGATAATGATATAAAACTCTTTATAAAAAGATTTTTACCTGGAGCATTTGGCGCAGGAGTTACCCAGATCAATTTACTTGTAGCATCTATTTTTGCTAGTCAAATACCAGGTGCAATATCTTGGTTATATTATTCAGATAGGGTTGCACAATTACCCCTAGGCATAATAGGCATAGCAATAGGAACGGTGCTTCTTCCGGATTTAGCAAAAAAAATTAGTTTAGGTGAAAATGAAAAACAAAATTTGGTTCAGGAAAGGGCAATTTTATTGGCGATCCTGTTTTCACTTCCTTCTGCCGTTGCCCTTATCTTCTTATCTAACCTAGTAATAACCACACTATTTGGATATGGCGTTTTTATAGAATCTGATATAATTGCAACCTCTAGCGCATTAAATGTATATGCTCTAGCTATACCTGCATTTATGATGATTAAAGTTCTTTTACCTAATTTTTTTGCAAGAAAGGATACAAAAACACCTGTTAAAATAGCTGCTTTTTGTGCACTTATAAACATTATACTATCCTGGTATTTAATGAATAGAATAGGATATATAGGGATTGCTATCTCGCTATGTGTTGCCGGTTACTTAAATGCTTCTTTATTATTTTTTATTATAATAAAAAGACGTTTTTATATTTTATCGAGTTTATTTTTTATAGCTTTTGTAAAAATTATATTAGCAACTATTTTTATGTTATTAGCTTTGTTTATATTAAATAGCTTATTCTTAAATATTAATTTAACATTTATAAAGTTTATAAATATATTTCAGTTGTTATCATTTATAGTGTTGGGGGTTGTTACATTCTTTTCTTTTAGTTATGTATTAGGAATTAAAAAATATTTTACTTCGAAGAACATATTAAATAATAATAAATAGTATTTTATATAAATAGTATTAGTTTTATAGTCTTTTTATATAACTTAATTATGAGGTGAATAATGGGAAGAGTTTTTTCTGGAGTACAACCCACAGGTAATTTGCATCTAGGTAATTATCTAGGAGCTATAAAAAATTTTGTATCATTACAAAACGAACATGAATGTATATATTGTGTGGTTGACATGCACTCAATTACTGTAAAGCAAGACCCAAAAACTTTAAAAAATTCTATTTTAGAAGTTGCAGCTGCATTTGTTGCAGCCGGAATAAAACCAGAAGAATCGATTATATTTGCCCAGTCGCAAGTTTCAGCTCATGCAGAGTTAGCATGGATTTTTAATTGTGTGGCGCGTTTAGGATGGCTAAATAGAATGACACAATTTAAAGAAAAAGCTGGGAAAAATAGAGAAAATGCTTCTGCAGGCTTATATACTTATCCAGTCTTAATGGCTGCTGATATTCTAGCATATCATGCAACGCATGTGCCTGTTGGTGACGATCAAAGGCAACATCTTGAATTAGTAAGAGATATAGCCCAAAAATTTAATAATGATTTTAATATGGATTATTTTCCGATTACTGAGCCAGTAATTATGGGTGCAGCAACCAGGGTTATGAGTTTAAGAGATGGAAAAAATAAAATGTCTAAGTCTGATATATCAGATTATTCCAGATTAAATTTAACTGATAGCGCTGATGATATTTCAAATAAAATAAGAAAAGCTAAAACAGATCCTCTTCCTTTGCCCGGTACAGATTCTTTAGACACTGAAGGGAATTTTAAAGAAGAAATTATTATTGCTAGGCCTGAAGCAGTTAATTTATTAAATATTTATTCTGCATTATCGAATGAAAATACAAAAAAAGTAGTAGAGAGGTTTGCGGATAACCAGTTCTCTACTTTTAAGAATGAACTTAATGAGCTTGCAGTTGATTCATTAGGCCCTATTAATCAGGAAATGCGAAAATTACTTGAGGATAAAACCTATCTTGAAAGTATTTTAAAAGATGGAGGAGATAGGGCAAATATTTTAGCTCAACCTATTATAACAACAGTGAAAGATATTGTTGGGTTTTATTAATATATGGAAATTTATTTACCAATAGCGGGTCTACCCATTAATTTTTTTATTTTAATGTGTCTCGGTTTGGTTGTTGGTTTTTTGTCGGGAATGTTTGGGGTCGGTGGAGGTTTTCTAATGACGCCAATGTTAATTTTAATGGGGATACCTCCAGCTGTTGCCGTAGCATCTGAAGCAAACCATATTTTGGCTGCGTCAGTCTCTGGTTTTTTGGCTCATATGAGACGAGCTAACGTTGATTTCTTAATGGGGTTTGTCCTGCTGGTTGGAGGAGTTATAGGAAGTATAATTGGGGTTTTTCTATTAAAATATTTATTAAGCATAGGACAAGAAAAAGTATTTATTTCTTTATCTTATATTACTATTCTAGTCTTTGTTGGTTTTTGGATGTTAACCGAGAGTGTAAATTCTTTAAACAAACAATCTAAAGGGACAAGAAATAAATTACATGAACATATATGGTTACATGGTTTACCCTTTAAAATAAAGTTTAGGAAGTCACATTTGTATATTAGTATATTGCCACCAATATTTATAGGTTTATTGGTGGGAATATTGTCTTCTATAATGGGAGTAGGTGGAGGCTTTATTTTAATCCCTGCAATGATTTATATTCTTGGAATGCCCACACAGGTTGTAATTGGAACTTCATTATTGCAAATAGTTTTTGTTACCACAGTATCTACTATTATGCATTCATATATTAATCAGACAGTAGATGTTGTCTTATCTTCTTTGTTGTTGATTGGTGCCGTTATAGGAGCACAAATTGGAACAAGAACTATGGTGCTTTTAAGAGGCGAACAAATTAGGTTTTTGCTAGCTGTTATAATAATAATAGTAGCGATTGTTTTAATAGGAGAAATTTTAGTTACGCCAGAAGAAGCTTTTATTATAGAAAAGTATGAGGATTACTAATGAAAATCTTCTTATATTTTGTATTTATTATATTTCTTATAAGTAAATCTTATGCTAGAGATTCTTTATTATCAGAAGTTATAAATGATAATATTAATATTACAGCATCTTTTAATGGTGCAAAAATTATGGTTTATGGAGCTATTGATCCTAAGTTTTATCAAGATTCAACTATTATAATTACTGTATTAGGCCCGCATTCAAAACTAAAAATTAGTAAAAAGAAAAAATATTTTGGTGTATGGTTGGTTAGTGCAAATAATAGCGAATTTGTAAATGCTCCTGGTTATTATGCAATAGCAACAAGTAATAATAATTTTATTAACACCGATAGTGCTTTTTTTAAAAAAAATCAAATTGGCTGGGAAAATATACAAATTAATATTGCTAACAGTAAAAGCTTAAAAAAAGAAAAAGAGAGCTATAAAAATATTTTAAAAATATTTTATGAAAAAAGGAATCTGCTAATGATAGAAAAAACAACTATTAATATATTAGGAGACACATTGTTTCGGGCAGATTTTGATTTGCCAGCTATTACTCCAATAGGAGAATATCAAGTCAATACTTTTTTAATTAATAAGAAAGGAACATTAATAGCTTCTTGGAAAAATAATGTTGAAATTTCAAAAGATGGAATGGGGGCATATTTGTATGATTATTCAAAAAAGCATTCTTTTTTATATGGATTATTTGCGGCTTTAGGTGCAATATTATTAGGTTTTACGGCAAGTGAAATTTTTAGAAGAATATGAAAGGTAGATAATATTGGAACATATTCCAGGTCAGGTTAAATTTTTAGTATGTGTTGATGCCTCTGAAGAATGTAAGACGGCTCTTAAATTTGCTTGTATGCGAGCTAAGAATTCTAACGGTTTAGTAGTTATATTATATATTATTACACCAAATGACATACAACATTTTGCAGGGGTAGAGAAGGTTATGGAAAGAGAGGCAGAAGAAGAGGCAAATAGGATTTTATCTGAATTACAGGTTAACACATTGCAAGAGTTCGCAATTGAAATTGAGGCTATAATTTCTTATGGAACTAAATATAATTGTATAGTAGATTTGATTAATGCAGATAAAACAATTAGTATACTAGTTCTAGGAGCGGCACCAGAAGGTAAGGGTACAAATGAATTAATTAATAAGTTTTCTACAGGGCTAACTAGTAGTATTCACATTCCATTAACTATAGTGCCAGGAAATTTAAATAGTAACGATCTTGAAAAAATAACTTAGAAATAAATAAGGAAATAATATGTTTATTCAGACAGAATTAACACCAAACCCTAAGACAGTAAAATTTATTCCTGGAAAGGAAGTATCTCCTAAAAAAAGTGTTTCATATAAAGACATATTAGAAGCAGAAAATTCACCACTTGCTAAAAAACTTTTTCTAATAGATGGAATTGATTCTGTTTTTCTTGGTTCAGATTTTATTTCTATAACAAAAACAGATAATTTTGAGTGGCAAGTACTAAAACCATTAATTCTAAGTCAGGTTATGCAACATTATATGTCAGATGAAAATGTTATTGATGAAATTAAAGAAACAATACCTGTTGAGGTTAATGCAGAAGATAAAGATATAGCAATACAAATAGAAGAGTTATTAGAGACTAGGGTAAGGCCTTCTGTCGCTGGACATGGAGGTGATATAGTTTTTCATAGTTATTCTGATGGTGTAGTAGAATTAGAAATGAGGGGGGCTTGTTCAGGGTGTCCATCTTCTTTAGCCACTTTAAAAATGGGTGTAGAAAATATGTTAAAGCATTATATTCCTGAAATTATGGAAGTAAAAGAAGTATTATAACTATTTTTAATTATCAATCCAATATAATGCACCGTGCCATAAAAGCCTATTATTTGAATCTTTAGAGATACAATTTATTCTTGCTTTTGAACCATTAAATTTTTTAGTTCTTACTTCTATTCTGTTTTCATTTACAATGATCACCTCAGCTTTATTATTATTATTGGTATAACAGTTTGGAATGTGCTTTTTATTTAATAAAGTAAATCCATATAAAGGAGGGTTCTTATAAAGGATATTGTTTTTAGGCAATATATTAGTGACCTTAAGAGGAAGGGTATCTAGAATAATTTTTAATCTTTCAATATTTGCAAATTTCCCAGAAATATTGAAGCGAGGAAGTTTGTACATTTGCATATTTAGGCTAACTGGGCCTGAGGCATCACCAAAAGCTATTTTTATATTATTCTTTTTCAAAATTTTGATTTCTTCTTCAGACCAAATACCTAATTTGTATTGATAGCTAATTGGGGCTATAGCTAAATTATTTTTATATAATTTTATTGCATTTTTAATTTTTTTAGGTGTGCTTCTAATACCAATTTCTATTCCATTATTATTAAGAATCTTTATATCTTTCCAAGTCATATTATTATCACTATTGCTAATTAAATGGGGATCAATAAATAAGGTAAAAGGGAATGATATCTTTGCCAGTAATGGCCATACAGTATTAATAATTTGTTTTTTATTGCTAGTAATAGTAATGGCCACGGAGTAGTTAGGCAAAATTTTTGAAGATACTGCAGCATCTATAATAGTATTAGTCGTCAGCACATAATATTTCTTGTTCTTAAGTATTTTAATATGGTCATTTAGAGTATTTAAATTTAAATTTTTATTAGAAAAATTCTCATAAGATATAACAACTATGTTAGCTAAACTTAGTTTTGTGATTAAGCAACTAAAATAAAACAAAGAAATAAAAAAAATAATTTTTAAAATAATATTCATAATAATCTTCTTTATTTAGCCATTATATTTGTTTGTAATTCTTTGTCGCTAATTAATGGCCATTGTTTGCTATTATGTAATTGATAGTGCCACCATTCATTTTTATAAAAATCCCAACCAGATGTTGTCATTATTCCTAGAAGGATGATTCTATTTTTTTGAGCAGTGACTGATATGGTAGTATTGCCATGATATGATTCTTTGTATAAATGATCAAAGCTTGTTCCCATATTAAGAATTTTATCATTTTTCATTAAAGTTAAATCAATGGCTATACCTCTGGAATGGGGAGAGCCTATATAGGGAGGGGTAATAAAATTTTTATTTGGACAAAAATTCCATAAAATTTCTTGAGCCTCTTTTGGTCTAAAAGTATCATAAATTTTAAATTTATAACCTAAGGTTTTAGCTAAGAAAATAGCTGATAATAGTTTTGGTAATGCATCTTCATGAAGATAACATTTACTTTTTAGATATATTTTATTTCCTGTAAAGTTATTATTTTTTGCATACAAGAGTTCTATATTTACATCATATTTGTCTTCTGTAATTTCAATTAGTTTCATACTTTCCCTTTTTATAATTTATAAAGAAGACTATAACAGATTATATAGATATAAATTTATTAAGTAAATTATTGAGGACATGTGTTTGAATTTTATGGCTTTAGATCTTTCTTTAAATCACCTAATTATATTATTAGCTGATAGTAATAAGATATATTATAAAATCAAAACTCCAGTTAAAAGAGACCGTGCTGGGGTCTTATTTAAGAATTTGCAAAATATTATTAATGAAATGAATTTTGATTTGCATTCCTTAGATCTTTTATTTTCCACAGTTGGCCCTGGTAATTTTAATGGAATAAGAGTTTCTTTATCTACAATTAAAGGGTTCTCAATTTCTAATAATACTCAAATTGCGGGTTTATCTTCTTTAGAAGCGTTAAGTAGAAGTTTTTTAAATAGTAACAATAAATATATTTGTTCTATTATTAAGGCTTCGCCTGACTTTTATTATATTGAGTGGTTTAATCAAACTAATAAGTCTATTGTGGCTCCCACAATAATAAACATTAATGAAAAAATTGAATTGCCAGTTTCAATTAATGATATTGTTTTAGCAGGCAATGATGTTGAATTAATAGCTAAGAGTCTTAATTTTCAAGGAGAAATGTATAATATAGACAGCCCTTCGCCTGAAAGTTTATTTTTATTAGCTAAGGAAGCAATAATAAGTAATCATTATATTGAGCCAAACCCAAAATATCTTAGAGAGGTAAATGCAAAGAAGCCATCTTTATGGAAAAATACACCGATCGTAAAATAAATGACAAATAATATCTATATTTTAAAAACAATTGATGAAGAAATTATAAATAAATTAGTGAGTATTTATTTTTCAGCTTTTAATAAATTTAATTTTAGAAATTGGGGACCACAGGACTTCATTGATTTAATAAATAATAGGTCAAGTATATTTTACTCTCTTTCTAAGAATAAAATAATTGGTTTTGCGGTAGTAAGCTTTAATGAAGAGTTTTCTGAAATCATTACAATAGCAGTTAAAAGTCAATATCAAAGAAAAAAAATAGGTAAAAATTTGTTACATTATATTATGAGCAATTCAGATTTTGAGGGAAATTTTGTTTTAGATGTTGCAGTAATTAATACTAATGCGATTAAATTTTATAAAAAATTTGGGTTTAAAAAAATTGCTCAACGTAAGAACTATTATTTAATTTGTAATGGAGATAATGCAGGACAAAGAATAGATGCAGTAGTTATGCAATTTTTATTAAGGTAAATTATTTTTCAACAATAATATAGAATATTTCTTTATTTATATCTTTGATTGTTATGATTTTATGGTTTAGTTCGTTTAAAGATTTAGGTACATTAGTTTTAGCTTCTTGACTATTATATATTACTTTTATTCTTTCTCCTGCTTTAATTTTTTCAATTGCAAGTTTGGTTTTTACAAATGTCATAGGGCAAATCTCATCCAAAAGGTCAATTTCTTTAATACTGTTTTTATTCATATCAAGTACCTATTTTTTTTTTTTTATACTTTTATTAAATTTAATGATAAATATAAGGTATTGTATTATAATAAAAAGAACAATAATTCTATTAGAATTGGAATATTAATATGGCAACTTCTACAATAGAAATTATGTGTACCTCTAAAGGCATTAAGTTAACTCATCAAAGAAGAGTTATTGCAAAGATATTATCTAAATCTGATGACCATCCTGATGCAAATATGGTTTATAAAAGATCTTCAAAAATAGATTCTAAAATAAGTATGGCAACAGTTTATAGAACAATGAAATTATTTGAAGACACAAATATAATTGTAGTCAGAGATTTTGGTGATGGAAGATCTCGATATGAAATATTTAGTAATGAACATCATGATCATTTAATTGATATAGAAACAGGAGCCGTAATAGAATTTGTAAACAATGAAATAGAGAAATTACAGTATAAAGTTGCTAAAGAACTTGGCTATGAATTAACGGGACATAGACTTGAATTATATGGAAAAAAAAATTAAATTGTAATATAAGTTAATATACTTATATTCTATTATGTTTTAAGTTACTAGGATTTATTATGGCTGCAGCAGAAGAATTTTTTAAAACGATTGAACCTGTTCATTCAGGCAATCTAGAAGTGCGTTTAGCGGAAAATAGTGAAGAAATAGATGCGGCACAGGCTTTAAGATACAAAGTTTTTTATGATGAAATGTCTGCTAAACCTAATAATAAAATGTTAAATGCCAAAAGAGACTATGATCGCTTTGATGAATATTGGGACCATTTATTGGTTTTAGATCATTCAAAAAATAAAATTATAGATAAAGTAGTTGGAACCTATCGCTTAAATAGAAAAAGCCAAGCCCTAAATAATGAAGGTTTTTATTCTTCTGAGGAATATGATATTAAGGGTTTATTAAATTTTCCTGGAGAAATATTAGAATTAGGTCGTTCTTGTGTAGATTTACAATATAGAAATGGTCAAACTATGCAGTTATTATGGAGAGGGATAGCTAACTATGTATTTTTTTATGACATAAAGATTATGTTTGGTTGTGCTAGTTTCCCAGAAGTTTCTCAAAAATTAATTAAACTGCCTCTATCTTATTTACACCATTATCATCTGGCACCAAAAGAAATTAGACCTGTGGCTCTCCCTGAGAGATATATAAATATGAATTTGTTATCTAAAGAAGTGATTAATATAAAAGAGGCTAGACGTTCAATTCCTCCATTAGTTAAGGGCTACTTAAGAGTAGGTGCTTATATTGGTGAGGGGGCGGTTTTAGATAAACAATTTGGAACAACCGATATAGTTATAGTTCTTAAAACAGAGCAAGTTACCCGAAGATACAGATCACATTATGAATTAGATAAATCGGATATAAGTATATTGTGAAAATATTAATTTTTTTACAATATTTTTTCATTTATTTAAGGTGTTTAACTAGACTATTATTATTGTTAGTTTGGCTTTTATTATCATTAATTACTTTTATTATATTTAGGGCTTTAAATATTAAAATATGCAAAAGTATTCCAAGGTATTTTCATATAGGTTTTTTAAAAATTTTGAATTTTAAGATTCATTTAGTAGGAAATATTCATACAGAGAAGCCGGGTTTATTGATTTCAAACCATGCATCTTGGACAGATATTTCTATTTTATCCTCTTTAACTAATATAAGTTTTATAGCTAAATCAGAAGTTGCTAAATGGCCATTATTTGGCTTTTTAGCTAGACTGCAAGATACTTTTTTTGTAGAGCGAAGGTCTATAAAAGCAGCTGAACAAAAAGCAGAGATTAATAATATTTTATTGAAAGGTAAAAGGCTTGTTTTGTTCCCTGAAGGCACTTCTTCAGATGGGAATAGGGTATTAAAATTTAAGTCCTCTTTATTCTCTATTGCAGAAAATAAAATAGAAAATTCTGAAAATTACTTAATACAAGCAGTTACTATTTGTTATAAAGGGGTTAATGGTTTACCTATGTCAAGAAGTGAAAGGCCATTTATATCTTGGTGGGGTAACATGGGCTTAATGAAGCATATGTGGAATATTTTAACTTTAAATAGTGTGAATATTTTAGTGATAGCCCATCAACCTCTAGAAAACACATATGATAGAAAAACCTTATCAAAATTAGCGTGGCTGCAAGTTTCTCATGGTCTGGGTTTAGCCCTATCTGGAAGACCTAGATCATTGAATTATAAGGAATCCATATTTGAAGCAATTGGATGATTTAATAAATTTTGTTAAAGTCTTTTTTTAAATTTTAAGGTTTGTTAATTTGGTATGAAAAAAATTTATATTAAAACGTTTGGGTGTCAGATGAATGTCTATGACTCAGAAAGAATGTATGAGTTAATGCAACCTCATGGTTATACAACAACAAATAATTACGATGATGCCGATTTAGTGATTTTAAACACATGTCATATAAGAGAAAAAGCTGCAGAAAAAATATATTCAGAGTTAGGAAGAATAGTCCCTCATAAAATTAATTCAGATAAAAAAGGAAAAAAATTAAATATTGTTGTCGCTGGGTGTGTTGCTCAGGCTGAGGGTAAAGAAATTATTATTCGACAACCTATGGTTGATATTGTTGTTGGCCCCCAAACATATCATCGTCTTCCAGAATTATTAAATACAATATCAAATACATCAAGAAGAATAGTAGATACAGACTTTCCAATTGAAAATAAATTTGATGAATTACATAAGGCAAGAATTAATAATAATTCAGTTGCATTTTTAAGTATTCAAGAAGGGTGTGATAAGTTTTGTAGTTTTTGTGTTGTTCCTTATACGAGAGGAGCTGAGTATTCCAGGCCCGTAAATGATATAATTTTAGAAGCTAAAAATTTAATTAAACATGGAGCAAAAGAAATTTGTTTATTAGGGCAAAATGTAAATTCTTATCATGGTGAATATAATAATAAAACTTATTCATTAGATAAACTTATTATGGAGATTGCTAATTTAGAAAGCATAAAAAGAATTCGTTATATGACATCTCATCCTGCAGATATGACTGATGGTTTGATAAAAGCACATGGAGAAGTAGCAGTTTTAATGCCATATTTACACCTTCCTGTTCAATCTGGAGATGATAAAGTGCTAAAAGCTATGAATAGAAAATATAGTTCACTAGAGTATTTGCATATAATTGAAAAATTACGACATACTCGACCTGATATAGCATTTTCTTCAGATTTTATAGTAGGCTTTCCTGGAGAAACAGACCAGGCATTTGAAAACACTTTAAAATTAGTAGAAAAGGTAAATTATTCACAAGCATATTCTTTTAAATACTCTAGAAGGCCTGGGACTCCAGGCTCCATTATGACAGAACATGTCTCTGAAGTTATAAAGAAAGTGCGGCTTTCTGCTTTACAAGAAATTTTGAATACACAACAATTAGACTTTAATAGCACTTTTATTGGTAAAAGTTTGGATGTGTTAATAGAAAGAAGAAGAAAAGATAAGCAATTAGTTGGAAAAAGCCCATATATGCAGGCCGTCCATATATTAGAAGGTCAATATCAAATAGGAGATATATTAAAAACAAAAGTATTAGCAGCGGATAAAAATAGTCTAAAAGGAGACTCTATTCAATTATTAGCTGGAGCTAATAATTGAAGGACACACAAAATACCCGAGACAAAAATATAGTAATTTCTTTTAACAACGAAGAACTAATTCCTGATTTATTTGGCCAGTTTGATAAAAATTTACGTAGAATAGAGTCTTTATTAAAGGTTAATTTGCATGGAAGAGGAAAAAATGTTTCTATTTCTGGTGATAAAGTACATTTAGCTAAGAATGTTCTAAATGACTTATATGGGCAGCTTAAGAAAGGTTTTGACATTGGTTTTGAGGAAGTAGATGCTAGTATTAGAATGAATAGTGTAGAAAATAATTTTTTAAATAAAACGGAAGCTGATATTACGCTTATTCGAACAGTGAAAAAAACAGTCCGAGCTAGAACTCATACGCAAAACCAATATATTCATGCATTAAATATTTCAGAATTAACGTTTGGAGTGGGTCCGGCCGGTACTGGTAAAACATATTTACCAGTTGCACATGCAGTAGAATTGTTGGAAAAAGAGGAGGTTTCAAAGATAATTTTGTCTCGTCCTGCAGTTGAAGCAGGTGAAAAACTAGGATTTTTGCCAGGGGATTTAAAAGATAAAGTTGATCCATATTTAAGGCCACTTTATGATGCGCTTGAAGATGTATTATCCTTTAAAAAGATAGAAAAATATATGGAAGCTGGTGTTATAGAAATTGCTCCTCTGGCTTTTATGCGAGGAAGAACTTTATCAAATGCTTATATTATTTTAGATGAAGCACAGAATACTAGCAAAATGCAAATGAAAATGTTTCTTACTCGCTTAGGTTTTAATTCAAGAATGGTAATTACTGGGGATATTACTCAAATAGATCTACCAAATAATGTTACTTCTGGTCTATCAGAGGCTTTAAAGGTAACTAATTTTATAAATGAGAAAGTTTCTCAAATATATTTTAATGATCAAGATGTAGTAAGACATCCTTTAGTTCAAAAAATTGTAAAAGCTTATGAAAGGGTTGAAAAATCTATTGACACACCAAGATAAAATAATTGTAAATTTTGATTTGGTTAATAAAAAATGGAATAAGTTAATGGCTTATGGACTTTCATATGAAGCTATTAATATTACTTTAAAAAAATGCAAAATGTTAAATTCTGAACTCACCATAAGATTAACCAATGATAAAGAGATGAGATCTTTAAATAAGAAGTGGCGTAACAAAGATAGAACAACAAATGTCCTAGCTTTTCCTAATAATAAAAATTTATCTTTAAATAAAAAACTTATACATTTAGGAGATATTCTTCTTTCTTATGGAGAGATAAAACGAGAAGCTATAGGTAGAAATATTTCTTTTATAGATCATATGATTCATTTAATTGTTCATGGGGTTTTACATCTGTGTGGCTATGACCATCTTCATAAAAGAGGTGAAAAAATAATGATGAATTATGAAAAAATAATTTTAGCTAAGGTCGGAATAAAAGACCCTTATATTGAATATAATTAGTTATGAGGAATAATAAATGATTGCTAATAAATTTAGTGCTTTTAATAAATTATTTATAAGAAAAAATAATAAAAAAATAGATTTAGAAAGTACGAGGGGTGAAGTTAGGTCGTTAGGAAAAAAGGCAGGGTTGTCTTACTCTGAAAGAGTGATGCTTGATAATGTTATAGGTTTTTCTTCAATTGAAGTTGCAGAGGCTATGGTGCCTAGGGTGGATATAGTGGCTATACCAGAAACAATTACTTTAAAAAAATGCATTTCTGTTTTTAGAAGGGCTGCTCATTCCAGGTTACCAGTATATAAAGGAACTTTAGATGAAATTATTGGAATGGTGCATGTTAAGGATATCCTTGCTTATTGGCATGCCGAAAAAACTTTTATTATAGAAAATGTTATAAGAAAAGTAATCATTTCTACTCCGTCTACGCCTATATCTGATTTATTTCAAGAAATGAGAAACACTAAAGTTCATTTGTCTATAGTTGTTGATGAACATGGAGGAACTGATGGTTTAATAACTATAGAAGACCTGTTAGAAGAAATTACAGGTGAAATCGAAGATGAACACGACACAAATTATAATCTTATTGTACCTGATAAGGTAGACAATTCAATAATAGTTGATGCTAGAATACCTATAGCTGAGCTAGAAAAATATTATAATTGTAAATTGATAGATCCATCAATAGATGTAGATACGTTAGGTGGTTTAATTTTTTATTTTGAGAAAAGCGTACCTGAAGTAGGTAAATTAATTAAGCACGCTAATGGTTTAATTTTTAAAATTATGGAATCTGACATGAGAAGAATTAAAAAAATTAAAGTTACAGGCTCACCTAAAGTATAAAGAATTGATTATTCTAAATATAATACAAAGAATCCAAAACGATTTTTATATACAAGTTTTATTTTTATTTTTAATGGGGAGTTTAAGTGGTTTAGCTTTTAGCTCAAACATAATATTAATGCCTTTAATAATTATTGGTTTAACGAGTTTATTCTATTTTAGCTATAAGAGTAATTTTAAGATTTTGAGAGTTTTTTTTGTTGGTTGTTCATATAGTTTCGGACAATTATTTGTCGGACTATATTGGATTTCATTAGCCTTTGAGTTTACAATGAGATCAGGTATATGGATTGGTCTAATAGCGGTTTTATTTCTAGCAATGTTTTTGTCTATTTTTACAGGAATATTTTGTGCCCTTGCTCGATATTTAAATGATTTGTGGAGGTTAAACGTATTTGGTTATGCTTTACTTTTTAGTTTATTATTGTCTTTTGGGGAATATTTAAGAGGTAATTTATTTGGGGGGTTTCCATGGAATATTTTAGGTTACATTTGGTCTCAATCTTATATTTTAATGCAGCCAGTCTCTTTAATAGGCATATATGGGTTAGGCTTATTAAGCTTTCTAGGGTGCTTAGCATTTATTTTATTTTTTTACAAAATACGATATGGTTTTTATTCTCTTTTCCCACTAATAATATTATTTACTTATGGCGCCGTTACATTAATTTTATTTAGTAATACAAATGATAGTTCATTGGCCATAAGAGTGGTACAACCTTCTATTAAGCAGAATGAGAAGTGGGATAAAAAATTAAAATCTCAACACCTAGAAAAATTAATAAACTTGTCATTAATAGAAAATAGTAATTTTAATCCTAGTATAATTGTTTGGCCAGAATCAGCTTTCCCTTATAACTCATCTGTTTTAGAAAAAAAAATAAATTTTTTTGATTGGCTTAAGGAAGGTCAAATATTAATTACAGGAATTACAAGAACTAATTTTCAAAATAATGAGCTTAAAGATTTATATAATAGTGCCTATATTATTGACCATGCAAAAGAAAATAGTATGTTCTATGATAAAATTAAATTGGTGCCTTTTGGCGAATACAATCCTTTTAAAAAATTTTTAAACTTTGAAAAAATTACTAATGGGGCATTAGATTTTTCTAGTGGGCAAGGTTTAAATGTATTTAATCTTTCACAAGTAAACTATAATATAGCTCTTTTAATATGTTATGAAGCTATTTTTTCTGGTCAAGTTATTAATGGAATAAGACCCGATTTTATAATTAATCTTACTAATGATGCTTGGTACGGCAATACATATGGTCCTATTCAACATTTAGCTTCTGCAAGGGCAAGAGCTATAGAAGAGGGTTTACCATTTGTTAGATCTGCAAATACGGGCATATCGGCCGTAATTGATCATTATGGAAGGTTTATAGGTCGCTTAGAACTTGAAAAAGAGGGTGTTTTAGATATTTATATCCCAGTAAGCACTAGAAGGACAGTATTTTCAATATATGGTAATATGCTATATATTATTATGTCCATCTTTATGTTGCTGTTAGCAAGGTTTATATTTATAAAGAATAAATTATAAATTAAGGGAAATACTAATGACTAATAATTATCTTTTTACTTCTGAATCTGTTTCAGAGGGACATCCTGATAAAATATGTGATCAAATATCTGATGCAATAGTTGATGCTTATTTAGATAAAAGTGAGCAGAAGGACCAAGTTAGAGTTGCATGTGAAACTATGGTTACTACAAATAAAGTTATTTTAGCAGGGGAGATTCGAGGAGAGGAAATAAAGGATGAGGAAATAGAGGATATAACTAGAAAAATAGTAAAAGAAATAGGTTACGAACAGGAAAATTTCCATTGGAAAAATTTTGATTTTAGTTGTTTCTTACATGCTCAATCTATTGATATTGCTCAAGGAGTAGATGCAAATGATTCAAGGTCTGAAGGAGCTGGTGATCAAGGAATTATGTTTGGGTACGCTTGTACTGAGACAACGGAGTTTATGCCTGCTCCTATTCAGTACAGTCATCAAATTTTAAAGCTTTTAGCGAAAGAAAGAAAATTGGGCAATGTTCCAGGTATATTACCTGATTCAAAATCACAAGTAACTTTAATATATAATGAAGAGAATAATCCAATAGGCTGTGATAATATAGTTGTTTCTACACAGCATTCATCAGATTTAACTAAGAATGAAATATTTAATTACTTATATCCAATTATTGAGAACTCTTTGCCAAGGGAATGGGTGCTACCAGAAGAAAAAATATTTATTAATCCTACAGGAAAATTTGAGATTGGTGGTCCTGATGGAGATGCGGGACTTACAGGAAGAAAAATAATTGTTGATACATATGGTGGAGCTTGCCAGCATGGTGGGGGAGCTTTTTCAGGAAAGGACCCATCTAAAGTTGATAGATCAGCGGCTTATGCAGCAAGGCATGTGGCTAAAAACATCGTTTATGCAGGGTTAGCAGAGCGTTGCACTATTCAATTAGCATATGCTATTGGAATGGTAGAGCCTTTATCTATTTATATAAATACATATGGTACAGGTAAATTAAAAGATCTAGAATTAGTAGCTATAATAAATAAGACCTTTGATCTTACCCCGAGGGGAATAAGAGATATGCTTAATCTATCAAATGTAAATTATATATCTACGGCAGCATATGGGCACTTTGGAAGAGAATCAATCAGTAATCAATCCTTTACGTGGGAAAAAACAGATAAATCTAAATTACTATTAGAAGCTGTAGGTTAAAAGTTTTGAAAAAAACATTGCATGGTAGAAGAATAGGGAGAACATTAGGTAAAAAAAAATTTTTTTATTAGAGACAGTTTTTCCTACTGTAAAAATTAGAGAAGAATCTTCTTTAAACTTATCAAAATTATTTCCAAAAAATATCAATGAAATTTGGTTAGAAGTAGGTTTTGGTTCTGGAGAGCATATAAAATGGCAATTAGATAATAAGAAAGATATAGCTATAATAGGTTGTGAACCATATATTAATGGGGTAGCTAATTTACTTGAATTATTAAGCAAAGAGCAATTACAAAGAGTAAAAATATTTATTGGAGATGCTAGAAAAATCATAGCATCTTTAAACAAAAATAGTATATCAAAAGTATTTATATTATTTCCAGATCCGTGGCCTAAAAACAGACATCATAAGCGTCGTATAATAAATAAAAATTTAATTAAAAATATTTCTAGTATTTTAGTAAAAAATGGTGAGCTTCGTATAGCTTCAGATCATAATAGTTATGTTTCTTGGATACTTCATCAATTTTTAAATAATAGTGATTTAATTTGGACAGCTAAAAGTAAAGAAGACTTTTTAAAAAAAGCAGAAAATTGGCCTAAAACGAAATATGAAGAGAAGGCAATAAAATTAGGAAATATTTGTTATTTTTTCCAATACTATAAACTTAATAAGAATAATTGATTTAAAAAAGTTATTAGTATACAATACAATTTTATAAATGTTTATAGTAGATCATGGATAAGCTGAAAGGCTTATTTTTTTTTGGAGAAAAATGTGGACGAAAAATTAGATAATTTTTCAAAAATAGTTCAAGCCAAGGAGGTTATAGTAATTGCCCCTAAATTATTAAGAATTATAAACAATTTAGGGTATAGAGTTATAAGAGTGCTTATGATTGAGGGTTCTTCTAAAACTTTACAATTTATGATAGAAAGAGCAGATTTATCTAATATTACTATAAAAGAGTGCTCTAAATTGAGTAGGATTATATCAGAAATTTTAGAGGAGAGAGAGTTAATACAGGATCAATATAATCTGGAAGTTTCTTCTCCAGGCCTTGAAAGACCAATAATTGAATATAGTGATTTTAAGAGGTTTATAGGTAGTGAAGTTAAAATAAAGTTAAAAGATCAATATAAAAAAAAGATTAAGTTTAATGGTGTAATTAAAGAATGTGTATGTAATAAAATAACGTTTATAGATAATAAAGATGATGAAATCATTATTATTCCTATTACATCAATTGATAACGCCAATTTAATTTTTACTGATTTTTAATATAAATTTGAGAGGTTAATAAATGTTAGAAGATAAATTCAATCAAAATATAGCTAGACCTGAATTATTACAGATAGCTGAATCTGTGGCTAGAGAAAAGTCTATAGATCAAGAAATTGTTATTGAGGCTATGGAACAGGCAATACAATCCGCTGCTAAAAGAAAATATGGACAAGAATTAGAAATTAGAGCAGGCATAAATAGAAAAAATGGAGAAATTGAGCTTGCTAGAGTGTTAAAAGTTTCAGAGATTATAGAAAATAAAGCTACAGATATAACATTAGAAGATGCCCAAAAAAGAGATGTTTCTGCTAGAATTGGAGACTATTTTTATGATCCTTTGCCACCAATAGAATTAGGAAGAGTTGCTGCACAGACTGCAAAACAAGTTATTGTGCAGAAAGTAAGAGATGCTGAACGTGAGAAACAGTATGAAGAATTTAAGGATAGAGTTGGTGAAGTAGTTAATGGCTTAGTAAAAAGAATTGAATATGGTAATGTAATTGTGGATTTAGGAAGAGGAGAAGCTTTTATTAGAAGAGATGATGTAATTCCTAGGGAAACATTTAGACCAGGAGATAGGATAAGATCATACATATCTGAGGTAAAAAAAGAGCAGCGTGGTCCTCAAATATATTTATCTAGAACATCTAATGAATTTATGACTAAGCTTTTTACTCAGGAGGTGCCAGAAATATATGAGGGCATTATTCAAGTGATTGCTGTAGCAAGGGACCCTGGAAGTAGAGCTAAAATTTCTGTTTTATCTAAAGATAATTCTATAGATCCTGTAGGAGCTTGTGTAGGAATGCGAGGAAGTAGAGTGCAGGCAGTAGTAGCAGAGCTGCAGAATGAAAAAATTGATATTATTCCATACTCAGAAGATGTGCCTACATATTTAGTTAATGCTTTAGCACCTGCGGAGGTAACAAAAGTAGTTTTAGATGAAGAAGAAAAAAAGGTTGAAATAATTGTTCCTGATGATCAGTTAAGTTTAGCAATTGGTAGAAGAGGACAAAATGTTAGGCTTGCGTGTCAGTTAACGGGATGGGATATAGATATTTTAACTGAAGGTTCTGAATCTGACAGAAGGCAAAAAGAGATGAAAAATATTTCTCAATTGTTTATTGATAGATTAAATGTAGACGAGGTTATCGCGCAAGTGTTAGTTACAGAAGGCTTTACATCTTTAGAAGCAGTTGCTTATGTACCTATCAATGATTTAGTTGAAATTGAGGGTTTTGATGAAAAAGTTGTTGAAGAATTAAGAGAGAGAGCTTTATCGAGTTTAAAGGAGGCAGATGAAGGGCTTAAAAAAGATATAGATAAACTGGGCATTAGTGAAGAATTATCTACATTCGAAGGGTTAACCCCAGCTATGGTTGTAAAACTTGGAAATGCCAATATTAAAAATGTTAATGATTTGGCAGATTTAGCTAGTGATGAGTTAAAAGAAATAATAGAAGATATACAATTATCAACTAAGGAGGCAGGTGAGATTATTATGAGAGCCAGAGCTTCTTGGTTTGAAGAAGATAAAGACAAAAATATAGAAGAGGATAAAGAATAAAAATAATAATTTTAGAAATGAATTTTTTATGCATGCAACACATAAACTGTCTTGTTCTTTAACAGGAAACATTCTCTATATTAAAAGAATGTTATTATTTAGAGAAATGAATGGTTATTTAGTGTGTGATGTTAATGCTAAGTTAAATGAAAAAGGAATATGGTGTAATTCTTCTAGGTGTGATATAGAAACAGCTATAAGAAACCAAGTATTTGATAAAATTTTTAAAAAGAAACTTAAAATACAAGGCTCCTTTATTGCAAGTATTGAAAGTAATTTAAAATTAAAAGTATTAAACCTAATAGGCTTAAGTAAAAAAGCAGGTTTATTAGAAATAGGTTATGATAAAGTAGTAAAAGGTTTAAAAAATAATAATGTTGATGTAATTTTAATAGCTAAAGAAGATAATAAATTAAATAATACTTTTGTAAAAATTATGGATGATCGTAAAATTTTATTAAATAAAAGTTTTTCTAGGGTGGAAATAGGTAAGGCAATAGGTTATAAAAATGTTTTATGTGTGGCACTAATTACAAGTGATTTATCTGCTACGTTAAAGTCAGATTTTTATAAGTTAATGAGATTTCAATTAAATTAATAATTAAAGGTTAAATTTATGGTTGATAAAAAACCAGATACTAAAAAAGAAGAAGAGCAAAGTACTAATACTTCAAAAACGTTAGGTTTTTCTTCTCCAAGACTTGAATTAAAAAAAACAATTGGAGGAGGAACTGTAAGGCAATCTTTTTCTCATGGAAGAACCAAATCAGTGTCAGTAGAAGTTAAGAAAGTTAGAACTTATAAAGCCTTTGAAATCGGCAAGGCTGAACACAAGCCTGTTATAGATAATAATGATGTAGGCTTATCTAATTTGGAGAAAGAAGCTAGGCTAAAAGCTTTAAACAATTCTATAAAAACGAAAGAAGAAATCATAAATAATGAAGTAGAAAATAAAACTAAATTAAAAAAAGAAGTAAAAGAAAAAGAAAATAATATAGATACTAATGTAAAAAATGAAAACGAAAAAGTTGTAGACATTCCTGCTCCTTTAAAAGAATCCGATAGTGATAAATCAATTCGTTTAAGAAAAGAAGATGAAGCAGAAGAAAAGAAAAAAAATGCTAAAAAACAATTATCTTTAGGAAGAGATTTTGGAAAAAGAAGGCAAAAAAAATTAAGTATTAATCAGGCATTTGAAGATGAAGAGCGTCAACGTTCTCTTGCTTCTGTAAGGCGAGCACGAGAACGTGAAAAAAGAATGAGTGCTAGCGGTGGTGGATCAGAGGCAACAAAAAAAATTATAAGGGAAGTAGTTATTCCTGAAGTAATTACTGTTCAAGATTTAGCAATTAGAATGGCAATTAGAAGTGGAGAAGTGATTAAGTCTCTTATGAAAAATGGCGTATTAGTCACTACGAACCAAACTATAGATGGGGATACTGCTGAGCTTGTTGTAATGGAATTTGGACATACAGTAAAGAGAGTCTCTGATGCAGATGTTGAAATAGGCTTAGAATCAATTAAAGATAATTCTACTGGGGAAAAAAGATCTCCAGTAGTTACTGTTATGGGTCATGTCGATCATGGAAAAACTTCACTATTAGATGCAATTAGATCTACCGATATTGTAAGTAAAGAATCTGGAGGAATTACTCAGCATATCGGAGCTTATCAAGTTGTGACGAAACAAGGACAGACTATTACTTTCATAGATACACCTGGACATGCAGCATTTAGTGCGATGAGAGCACGTGGAGCAAATATAACGGATATAGTAGTATTAGTTGTAGCAGCTGATGATTCTGTAATGCCTCAAACTATTGAAGCTGTTCAGCATGCTTTAGCTGCGAAAGCACCTATAGTATTAGCTATAAACAAGATTGATATTCCTGGGGCCAATCCGTTAAAGGTTAAGCAAGATCTTTTACAACACAATGTAATTACTGAAGACGTAGGAGGAGAAGTTGTTGCAGTTGAAGTATCTGCATTAAATAAGACAAATATAGATGAATTACTTACAGTTATTAATCTGCAAGCAGAATTATTAGATTTAAAGGCTGCAAAAAATGGTAATGCGTCTGGTGTAGTAGTAGAATCTCGAGTAGATGCTGGCCGGGGCGTAGTAGCAACATTATTAGTTTCTAGTGGGACTTTAAAGTTAGGAGATATAGTAATAGCAGGTGCAAATTGGGGCAGAGTGAAGGCATTACTTGATGATAAAGGCAATAGAAAAAAAATTGCAGAACCCAGTGAACCAGTTGAAATACTTGGCTTAAATTCTGTTCCGCAAGCGGGAGATCAATTTGCGGTAGTTAATAGTGAAGCAAGAGCTAGAGAAGTATCAGAATATAGACAAAGTATTGCACAAAAAAATAATCCATTAACTGCTAGGGTAAATGTCACTAATGTGGATCAGATGTTAACTCAAATAAAACAAGGTCAAAGAAAAGCTTTACCTATAATATTAAAAACTGATGTAAATGGTTCTATGGAAGCTATTTCTGCAGCACTTCGTGATTTACAAAATGAAGAAGTTACTTCACAAATTATACTATCGGGAGTAGGAGCCATAAATGAAAGTGATATTATGTTGGCTGTATCTTCAGGTGCCATAGTAATAGGTTTTAATGTTAGGGCAGATGCACCGGCAAAAAAAATAGCAAAGCAGAATAATATAAAAATAAAATATTATTCAATAATTTATGAAATACTTGATGATATTAAGAATCTTCTTTCTGGCCTGATGGCACCAATAGAAAGCGAGGTTTTTCTGGGTTATGCAAAAATTAAGAAAGTATTTAAAATTACAAAAGTTGGGAAAATTGCAGGATGTGAAATTACTGAAGGTATTGTAAAGAAAAATATTAAAGTGCGATTATTAAGAGATAATGTTGTTATTCACGAGGGTGATTTAGCTACACTTAAGCATCATCAGAAAGAAGTTGATGAAGTTAAAGAGGGTACAGAATGTGGAATGTCATTAGTTAATTATGAAGACATAAAAGAAGGTGATTTGATAGAATGTTTCGAAATAAAAACTGAAATACCGACTTTACAATAATGAAAAAAAAAAATATTGGTCCTTCTTCCCGTCAATTAAAAGTCGGAGAAAATTTAAGAAAAGCTATTTCTTTTATGATGCTAAATCATAGTTTTCATAATCCAATTATAGATAAAATATCAATATTAGTTACAGAAGTAAGAGTTTCACGTGATCTAAGTAACGCCTCTGTATATATTTCTACTCTTGGAGGCATAAATGATTCTGCAGAATTAGTTTCTGCTTTAAACAATTCATGTCGTCCTTTAATAGGACCTTTAACTAGAGAATTAAAATTAAGAAGAGCCCCTAAATTAAATTTTATGTTAGATGATAGTTTTGAAAAGCAAACTTATATTGATGACTTAATTAATAGCGCTAAAAGAGATAAATAAGGAGAAATATATATTTGCAGGTAAATTCAAAAAATAAAAAAAGCGGTTGGATAATAGTGAATAAAGAAATAGGTATGACTTCTGCAAAGGTCGTAAATAAAGTAAAAAGGATTTTGAATGTTCAAAAGGCTGGACATGCGGGAACCTTAGACCCCTTGGCTTCAGGTGTTTTGCCTGTTGCATTAGGAGAAGCAACAAAAACTATGAGCTTTGCAATGAATTCGAGCAAGTCTTACGAGTTTGATATAAAATGGGGAACTGCTACTGATACGGATGATTTAGAAGGGAAAATAATAGCTGAAAGTATTATAAGACCTCTAAAGAAAGATATAACAAACATTTTACCAAAATTTCAAGGCATAATTAAGCAGAAGCCCCCAGCTTATTCGGCTATTAAAATTCATGGTGTTCGCTCTTATAAGCTTGCAAGAAACGCTATTATTACTGACATTCCTGCAAGGGAAGTCCTTATTAAAAAGATATCTTTAGTAGAATATATTAATAAAGATTTAGCTAGGTTAAAAGTAGAATGTGGTAAAGGGGTTTATATAAGATCTTTAGCGAGAGATCTAGCGAGGGAGTTAAATACATATGGACATATAGTTTACTTAAAGCGCCTATCTGTAGGATCTTTTTTTTATAAAGATGCGATTTTACTTGCAGATATTGCTAACCTAGTAGATAAAGCTAAAATATCTGAGGCTATAAGACCTATATCTTTTGTGCTGGACGACATCCCGGCAATTGATATTACTAGAGATGAGGCTGTTCTTATTTCTAGAGGTCAAAAAGTCTATAAAGAAGATTTAGTATTAGAGGAAGGGAAATTTAATACAGAAGTTTATATCACTAGCAATAATAACCCAGTGGCACTAGCTAGAATAGAAAATAAGTATATTTTGCCCTTTAGAGTGTTTAACAATTAAATAATGGAGACTGTTGATGTCGATAACAACTGAAAGAAAACAAGAAGTAATAAAACAATTTGCAAGAAAAAAGGGAGATACTGGTTCTCCTCAAGTGCAAATTGCAATTTTAACAGAACGAATAAATAATCTTACTGGCCACTTTAAAGACCATAAAAAAGATATTCATTCTAGAAGAGGGCTTTTAAAAATGGTAAACAGTAGAAGGCGTTTACTAGATTATTTAAAGGTTAAAGAAGAAGAATCATATTTAAAAATAATAAAAGATTTAGGTATACGTAAATAAGAATATTTTAAATAAATTTAATTTATAGTTACTAAATTATAGAGGAAGTAAAAGGAAAATTGTATGTTTGATATATATAGAGAAGAGATAGAATACGGTGGAAAAAGGTTAGTTTTAGAAACAGGAAAAATTGCGCGCCAAGCAGCAGGGGCAGTTATGGTAACATATGGAGGCACACAAGTATTGTGTACAGTGGTTGCAGCAAAAAATGTAACTCTTAATCAGGACTGGTTTCCTTTATCTGTGCATTATCAAGAAAAGGCTTCTGCAGCAGGAAAAATACCTGGTGGGTTTTTTAAAAGAGAAGGTCGCCCAAGCGAAAAAGAAGTTTTAACATCTAGATTAATAGATAGGCCCATAAGACCTTTGTTTATGGAAGGTTTTATGAATGAAGTGCAAGTGATTTGTACTGTTGTGAGTCATGATTTAAAAAATAATCCTGATATTCCATCTATAATTGGAACTGCAGCAGCATTAACCATATCTGGAGTTCCTTTCTTAGGTCCAATTGGTGGGGCTAGAGTTGCTTGGGTTGATGAAAAATATGTTTTAAATCCTACATATGAAGAGTTAGAAACCTCTGCATTAGATTTAGTGGTAGCTGGTACTAATCAAGGAGTTTTAATGGTTGAATCTGAAGCAAATGAGCTTTCAGAAGAAATTATGCTAGGGGCTGTAGACTTTGGTCATAAAGAAATTAAATCTGTTATTAAGACAATAATAAGTTTAGCAGAACAAGCAGCTAAAGACCCTTGGGATTTTAAACCTTCATCTATAGGTGATGCTGAAGTAAAGCATGTAGAAAAGCATACTAAAGTTGTCTTAAAAAAGGCGTATGCAGAGACGGTTAAGCAAAAACGTCAACAAATGCTTAGTGATATAAAAACAAAAGTGATTGAAGAAGCAGTTGTTTCTGAATTAGATATGGGGCAAATAAACGCTCAATTAAAGAAAGCTGAAAAAGATTTAGTTAGAGGACAAGTTTTAAAAACTGGTAAACGTATAGACGGAAGAGTGTTAAATAAAATAAGACCTATTGCTTCTGAGTTAGATATTTTAGAAACGACTCATGGCTCAGCCTTGTTTACTAGAGGAGAGACTCAAGCTTTAGTTTCAATTACATTAGGTAGTAGCAGAGATGAACAAATATTAGATTCTCTTGAGGGTGATTCAAAAAGGAATTTTATGTTACATTATAACTTCCCGCCTTATTCAGTTGGAGAAGCAGGACGTTTATTTACAGGTAGAAGAGAGACTGGACATGGAATGTTAGCTTGGAGAGCTATTCATCCTATGATGCCAGATCATGAAGACTTTCCTTATACAGTAAGAGTGCTATCTGAAATTACTGAATCTAATGGATCCTCATCAATGGCCACAGTATGTGGTGCATCATTAGCATTAATGGATGCGGGGGTTCCTTTAAAAAAACCAGTTGCAGGAATTGCAATGGGTTTAATAAAGGAAGGTGATAAATTTGCTGTATTATCAGATATATTAGGAGATGAAGATCATCTTGGTGATATGGATTTCAAAGTTGCAGGAACTGATAATGGCATAACTTCATTACAAATGGATATAAAGATCACTTCAATAACGAGAGAAATTATGTCTTTAGCACTAGACCAAGCACGGGAAGGAAGATTACACATACTTTCAGAAATGGCTAAGGAAATTAAAGTTGCCAGGGCAGAAGTAAATGAATTCGCGCCACGATTAGAAAGAATGCAGGTAGCTGTAGATAAAATTAGAGAAGTCATTGGCCAAGGAGGAAAAGTTATAAAAGAACTATCTGCTAATTCTGGAGCTAAAATAGATATAGACGATACAGGATTGATATCCATATTTGGTACTAGTAAGGAAGCAATAGAAATAGCAAAAGCAGAAATTGAAAGTATTGTAGCTGAGCCAGAAGTAGGGGTTATTTATGAAGGAAAAGTAGTAAAAATTATGGATTTTGGGGCTTTTGTAAACTTTTTAGGGAAAAAAGATGGCCTAGTGCATATAAGTGCTATGGCTGCTGAAAGAGTAGAAAAGGTTACTGATATTTGTAATGAGGGAGACATTGTAAAGGTTAAGGTTATGGGATTGGATGATAGAGGTAAAGTAAGGCTATCAATGAAAGTGGTCAATCAAGAAACAGGAGAAGATATTTCTGACCAGTTTCAAGAACAAGAAAATGATCGCCCAAAAGGACCTCCTAGGAGCGGAAGAAGAAGACCTTCGCAAAGAAGATAGTTATATAAAGAAAGGAAAGTAAGGTTTGTTTCCTACTTTAAACTCATTAAAAATATCAGGAGCAGATGTTCTTCCTCTAATTGAGGGAGGAAAAGGGTGTTGTGTAACTAATGGCAACACTTCCGGTGCTTGGGCGGAAGCCGGAGGTATAGGCACAATATCTGGAGTTAATCCTGACTCGTATGATTCTAATGGTATAATAATACCACAAACTTATTCTGGAAAGACTAGAATAGAACGTCACCAAGAGTTAATAAATTATGCAATTGAAGGAGGGGTTCAGCAAGCAAAGATAGCTCATGATATGAGAAAAGATAATGGAAGAATACATGTTAATATCTTATGGGAAATGGGTGGAGCTGAAACTGTTTTAAAAGGCATATTAGAAAAATCAAAAGGCTTAGTGCATGGGATTACTTGTGGGGCAGGTATGCCTTATAAATTAGGAGATATATGTGCAAGTTTTGGAGTATATTATTATCCTATTATATCCTCTGCAAGAGCATTTAAAATACTGTATAAAAGAGCTTATTCAAGAAGTGCAGAGTGGTTAGGTGGTGTAGTGTATGAAGATCCATGGTTAGCTGGAGGACATAATGGATTATCAAACCATGAGGATCCAGAAGTTCCGCAAGACCCTTATCCAAGATGTGTGGAGTTAAGAAAAGCTATGCGTGCTATTGGTTTAGATGAAACTCCAATTGTTATGGCAGGAGGAGTTTGGCATTTAAAAGATTGGATTAAGTGGGTTGATAATAAAGAATTAGGCCCTATAGTATTTCAATTTGGAACAAGACCTCTTTTAACTAAAGAAAGCCCTATATCACAAATTTGGAAAGACAAGTTACTAACTCTTGACGATAAAGATATATTATTACATAGATTTAGTCCGACTAATTTTTACGCATCATCGGTAAAAAATACATTTATTAAAGATTTAATAGAACGAAAAAAGAGACAGTTGAAGACCTCTTTAACTATAGTTGGAGAGATGGTAGTTCCTATAAAAATAGGTAAAAATAAAAATAAAACATTTTATTTTAATAAAGAAGATGCAAGTAAAGCAGCTAAATGGATAAAGCAAGGTTTTACAGAAATTTTAAAGACGCCTGATGATACAGTAATTTTTGTTACAGAAAAAAATTCTTTGCAAATTAGAAAAGATCAAAAAGAGTGTATGGGTTGTTTGAGCCAGTGTAAATTCTCAAATTGGTCAGATAATGAAGAAAATAAATATTCTACTGGGAGAAAAGTTGATCCACGAAGTTTTTGCATACAAAAAACACTTCAAAATGTTGCACATGGGAAGGACCCTGACAAGGAACTAATGTTTGCCGGACATAATGCTTGGAAATTTAAAAATGACCCTTTTTATTCTAATGGGTTTGTTCCCAGTGTAAAAGAATTAGTAAATAGAATAGTCACTGGAGATTAACAGCACCTAGATATTTTAAAATCTAGATGCTGATAATAAACAATAGTGTTTATTTAAATATATAAAGTGTTACAGGCCCAAATGTATGATCAGGAGGAGGTAACCTTCCTGGTAACTGATTGAGACTTACACCATCATCATCATACCCAACTTCATATTGTACCCAATTTTTATTTTGAAATTCTGCAGGTAAATTTGTTGCAGTTTCACTGTATTGGGTTTTTACTTTAAAACGTAACTGGTTCATACTTTTTGGATCAGCAGGAGTTTTAAGACAAGCAGGACCTTTACCTGCAAATTCTGATCCACCTTCTGTTACGCACCATTCAGGTTGGGGGCTAGCTGTAGAAGTTCTTTTTAATTTAAAAATTGTTGATTCACCAGGATGTACTTTGCTGCTTTTATCAATTTCTAGAACTGCCCAATATTCTTTATCAACCCATGCTGTTTCTGTACTTTCAGGTATTCCCCCTTGCATATAAAATATGTAGCTTGGAAATAAGCCACCAAAATAGAGTCGAGCCTCATTTGATTTAATAGTTATTATTTCTTGTGAACTAGCTATCTTATAGGTAAGCCCTATAAATAAAAATACAGTAAATGCCAGTACACATAAATTTTTTATAAATTTCATAATTATATCTCCTAAGTTATAATAAAAAACCCCGCCCCTTAAGGGACGGGGTTTCCTATATATTTGAAAACCAAATAAACGTTAATTATGATGTTCTAATTAAGCCATAACGTTTATTAGATGGTTGTCCTCCTTCTTCTCTAAATCTTTCAGCAAGCTGTCCAATTTTATCTTCAGAGAATGAAGGCATATCTGGTAGGTTTTTCGCTTCATTTAAACCTAACTCATAGAGACGAGCAGAATTTAATCCAAAAATAGCTTGCTTAGTAAGACTATTTTCACCTCCAAGGGCAGGAAGCCCATATTTTTTCTGCATATCTTCTGGAACTTCTAAGCGTCTCATTGCTTCAATTTGCCATTGTGGAGAACCATACCATACAGTATCTGATCCCCATACAACATGATCTGCTCCCATTCCTTTTACAAGAGTTCCAATGAATGCGGCACAGAAACGTGGATGTGCTACAGCTGAATTAGCAAAAGTAGATCCAATCTCTCCGTAAACATTTGTTACCCCATATTTTTCAGGAATTTCCGCTAAATCTGAAGCCCATTTTATATAACCACCACTTTCTTCAAATTCATTCCAAGCTTGATCCGGAAGTTCTAGGAATGGACGCAAAGCTGAGTGATAGATTACAAAGTTCATTTCAGGCCAGTCTTGTGCAGCTTTTGGTATATCATCTGCTGTGGCATATTGCCACACACCTTTGAAGGAAACTTCATAATCCGGTGGTAACAATCCTTTATGAACACAAATTGTAGGTTTTGGCCCACCATTTTTATAGGCTTTAACTGCTTTTTCATAAAAAGGATACATTAGTTTTTCATCATCTAAACGCCATGGGTATTTAGATGGTGATAATGGATCACCAATTGTATAAGATTTCCATGAATCAGGTTTTAGAACTTCAATAGCTCTATCAACTTCATCCATCCATCCATCTTGACCAGGTGTAATAACAGTATGACCTAACATACGTGTAGTACCAGCAAAATCATTTACCATGTCTCTTGCAGCTACGATTTGGTCATTATGTAGTAACCACCAAGTTGGGTCATCAAAAGGAGCACCTGATAGAAGAGCCATTTTTGTATCTGATCTATACCAAAGTTCTGCAATATAATTTTCAAATTTATATCTTGTTAAAGATAGCCCTTCTTCTTTAAGTTTTGGATTCCAATGTTCTGCAGCAAATTCACCTAGACCTAAAATTGCTTCATGTGGAAAGTCATCACGAAGGAAATGTGTTTGGTCATCAAAAATAAATTGACCTTCTACACGCGCAGTTCTTTCCATCATCATTTCAGGGTCGCGTGCTTCTGCTTCACTTACTTGAAAAACTCCACCACCATAGATTTGATTCATAGCTAAGAAAGCTGTAGCCATCCCGCAACTAGTTTGTAGGTATTGTCTTCTAGACATATTGAGGTGTTTTGCGTTTTTATCTGCCATTTCTACAGTCAAAGCTTCAACTTTCTTTTGAATACCTGATTGTGATGGAGGCAAATACTCTCCATTAGACACTATTTGTGTAGGAATCGGTAAATCTAAATTTAATTTTTCCGCTCCATCTACTAAAGCAAGCTCGCGCTCGCTGAGCCAAGTTCCGCCCATTTCTTTTCCTCCCAATTAATTAAACGTTATTAAGCTAATCATGAAAGCATAGGTTTAGCAAATGTTTTTTTTAATTAGTCTTAAATTTTATAACCATGTGTTTTTAACTTTAAATTTTAATTTATATTAGCATTTTTATGTTTTATCAATTAAGTATTTATAGTTCATATTATTCTGGGGGGGGGAATATTATTGTTTTTAAATCATTTTATTAAAGTTTTTCTTTTATTATTATTTACTTTTATACAGTGCAATGCTTTTGCACAAGATTCGGTAGATACGGAAAAAAGTTTAACATCTAAATACGCGGATAAAATGATAAACCCTGATTATAAGTATAATAAATCAGATAATGTAAAAGAAAGTTTAACAACAAGCTATATAAACAGCATGCGAGTAGGAAAATGGGGAGCATCAGATCCTGACTGGGTGAATTTAGATTTTGCTAAAACATTTTTTCCGGATGCAACTACATTAGGGAGGTTAGAAGGAGATATTCCATCTGTTTCAGTTATGGCAGAGGAAAATTTATTAGGATACATGTTTATAACCAAAGATATTACAATGTCCAGAGGTTTTTCTTCTCAAATTTTTGATATTGTTGTCGCTTTGAGGCTAGACGGAAAACTGACTGGGGCTACTGTTTTAGATCATTTAGAGCCTATTATCGGTATATACACGGAAGAAGGAGAATTGGTTTTACCTCGGTTTACAAAGCAATATAAGGGAATTGATATTCGAATGCCCACCAGAGTAAGTTTGCTCAAGAGAACAGAGGGTGCTGGCACCATAGATGGAATTTCAGCTGCTACAGTAAGTGCCGTATTATTTAATGGCGCTATTTTAAGAGCAGCAAGAATGGTCGCTTTATCAAAAGGTTTAAGACTGAACGATGAACCAATGATTGATATTGTAAATTTTGAATCTACTGGCTTTGAAACTTTAATTGAGAATGGTTCTGTTGGTAGGTTAACACTGACTTTGGAAGGTTTAAGTGAACTGGGCATGAATGAGCCCAAAATCTTAAATCGATCAGGTGTAAATGACATGTATAGATATAAAGCACTTTTTGCGGGAGATATGCCGGTAGCAGCACAACAAAAAGAAGTAAAAAGGGGATATACCGACACCCCTAGAAATTTAGTGATTGATTTATTTGTAGCGCCTGTTGCGACACCGACCATAGGAAGAAATTTATTAGGAAATCAATGGTATGATATATTCGTAGCCGGAAGAGATCCTAAGGAGATAACTTTAGTTTTGGCTACTTTAGGAAGGTACCCTATTGATGGGGAGTCTCATATTGCATCTGGTCCTTTTAAACGTCTCGCAGTAATTCAAGGAGAAAAAAGATTCCAATTGTCTAAAGACTATTTTAGAAACTTAAACTTTTTGCATGGAGAAGATAAACCTTTTTTTGCTGAAGTAGGACTATACAGAATTCCGGCTGATATTGGTATAGATCCTATAAAACCATGGAAGCTAGAATTCTTAGTTGAAAGTAACATAGAAGGTAATGATAAAATATTCTATGTAGATTATAAATTACATCCTAAATATATTATTCAACCAGATGGATTAGAGTCAATAGCTAATAATAATGACCCGATTTGGTATGCTGCCTGGGAAAGTCAGAGACTTAATTTAAATTTACTATTTATAACATTAGGCATTTTAGTATTAGCATTATGGAAAAAGGATACGCTTGTAAAATATCATTATGTATGGAAATCTTTTAGATACTTGTTCTTAGGTTGGATACTACTTTGGTTGGGATTCTATGCTGGAGGACAGGTAACGATAATTAATATTCTCACATGGATGACCGCTCCTCTGCTCAAGACATCTTGGGATGTTCTTTTGTCAGATCCAATTCTAGTGTCTTTAATGCTATTTGTTATTGTAAGTTTTGTAATATGGGGGAGAGGAGTTTTTTGTGGATGGTTGTGCCCATTTGGGGCGTTACAAGAATTAACTTCTAAGTTAGCACAGAAATTAAAAGTTACTCAAATTAAAATTTCTAATAAGTGGCATCTACGTTTATGGCCAATAAAATATATTTTATTAGCAGGATTAGTAGGAACGAGTTTTTATTCAATGGCCAGCGTAAATATTGCATCAGAAATAGAACCTTTTAAAACAGCAATTTCAATGAAATTTAATAGAGAATGGTACTTTATTTTCTATGCTGTATTGTTACTATTTATAGGATTATTTATAGAACGGTTTTTTTGTAGGTTTTTATGTCCATTAGGTGCATTTATGGTAGTAGGTGGAAAACTAAGAATATTTAAGTCTTTAAAAAGAAGAGAAGAGTGTGGAAGTCCCTGTCAACTATGCGCGCATGACTGTCCAATAAGTGCTATTAAACCTACAGGTGAAATTATAATGGATGAATGTTTTTATTGTTTAGATTGTCAAGATTTATATAATGATGAGCATAAATGTCCTCCATTAGTGAAAATAGGAAAAGTTAAAGCTAGAAACTTTAAACCAGTATTCACTCCTAATATTGTAGGGTAAATTTGTTAGTTTGTGCTTTATTGGTATGGGCGGTATTTCCATTTGAAAATTTTGATAAGAAGCCTTTTAAAAGAATGACTTACTTAACTGAAATAGATTGTAAAAACTCAATAAAAAATACCAATGATTATTGTATTTTAATAGATAAAAGAAAAGATTTTTCTCTGGAAGAGTGGAATCAAGATAATTGTGGTAGGTCAGAACATCAATGGATAGGTAAATAAATTAGGAGGATAGTTCTAATTGCGCATTAAAGTAAGGTAATTTTTCTCTATTATGACATCCCATAATTATAATTCTTTCTGCAATTTGAAGAGATTTTTGATATTTTCTTTCTAATTCTTTAGTAGATATTCCATCAAATTTTTGTCCACAAATAAATATGCCATAATGAGCTTGGACTGTTCTTACTTTTTTCCCTAATAGTAGCCCGTCTGCTATAGCGGAGAAACTAAATTCTTCCTGTTGCGTCACGCTTATATTTTTATTAATTAAGAATTTTCTCACATTTACTTCTGCTTCTATAATTAAATTCCAGTATTCAGATTCTGAATTTGTTTTATCACCACTTATATAATAAAAAGATTTACAGAAAATTAAAAAAGTGAGTTCTTCTATACTTTTATAATTCCAAGCTTGTCTTTCTAAACTATTCCAAACTGAAGGCTTAAGTTCTTTAAATACTCTTGGTACTCTATCAAAGAACATGCCATGAAGATTAAGATCACTTACATTAGAATCTACGAGCTTTTCTTTTTGTATATCTATACAAGCGGTAGAAGCACAAATTGGGCATTGATCATCTATATAAATATCTTTTTTGTATATATATGAACATCTATGATGCACGTTATTTTTACCTTCACATATAAAAAAAGAAGATTTTTTTTCATTCTCATTAAATTGTTGCGCAATCCAATTAAATCTATTTTGAAATTTAATAAATGATCTTCTGTGACTCCATAAATCCCATTTAAGATTTTCTACCGGACCAAATGTACTCCAGTTGGAGCTTACATCTATAATAATACATTTATTTTTATCTTTTGCACACCTTAAACCTCTGCCTACTGATTGTCCCCAAAGTACTTTAGATAAAGTTGGTCTTAAATGTACAATAATATTACAGTTAGGATTGTCCCATCCCTCAATAAGTACTCCTACAGACACTACGGCTTCAATTAACCCTTTTTTGTGCTCAGATAAAATTCTAGTCCGTTCTCCTGCAGGAGTAAGGGCGGTAAGTATACTACTTTTAATATTAGCCTTTTTAAGTGTTTCAAGAGTTTTCTCAGCAACGGCCACATCAGGACAAAACCAAGCAGATATTGCTTTTGGATTAACATTAATCCTTTCTTCTTTATAAATACATAAGGCATATTCTATCATTGAAGATTTTATAATAGCATTAGATAAAACAGATATTGGAAAGTCTCCATTTTTTATTTCTGCATTATTTAAATTTAAATCATGAATAAAATGTGGTCGATATATTGGTTGAACTAAAACATTTTCATTAATTAAGGTTTTAATATCTGCACAATCAATAATTGCATCAAAGACCAAGCCTAATTGATCATGTTGATTACCTGTTCTTCTCTCTGGAGATGCCGTTAACCCCATAATATGGCTAGTTTTTTTTCCTTTATCATCAAATATGTCTAACACTCTTTGATAAGCTGAACCTATAGGTGAGACTCTATGAGCTTCATCTATTATAATAAGATCAGATTCAGGGATTAAGGATGCTATAGCATATTTTGATCTTAAATTTGTTGAAAGAATTATATCAGCATCTCCATATTCTTTTACATCTTCTGAGATCCCTAGTTTTCTCACTTTATGATCAATTTTTAATTCACGTTCTAATTGTTCAAGTAGAACAAGCCTATGACACAATACAAGTATTTTTTTATTTTTATAAAATTTTTTTATAATTTCGCTGGCTAAAACTGTTTTTCCTGCTCCAGTAGGAGCTTTTAAAATAAACTTTTTATGTGCTTTACAAATCTCCATATATCTATTTATAATTTCCGCTTGCCATTTCCTTAAAATCATAAAGATATCACCATATATAAGTTAATATTATTTTTTAGTATTGCTGCTATGCAAAGTTTTAATATATATAATAAAAGCAAATAATACTACATTTATTACATATAATTGATAATTATTTTGAAGCTAGTTTGAAATATCATGACTTTTATTAACTAATATAATTAAGTATTTATTCATACTAATTACCAATTTACATATAACTAAAATAGTAGAAAAATAAATATTTATTATAATTATTGGTAGAAAATGTTTTTGGCGCGCCCGAGAGGATTCGAACCCCTGACCCTCTGATCCGTAATCAGATACTCTATCCAGCTGAGCTACGGGCGCATATAATAATAAATATATTTATAACTTAATATTATCTATTAATCTTGTATCACTAATATATACAGCAATAAATAATCTTGCATTAGATTTATCATTATTACTTATAACATCTAAGTTTTCGCCTTTTCTAATTTCTACATAATCTATTTTTTTAATGCCTGAATCTAGAAAATTATTTTTGACTAAGTTAATTGTGCTTTCTATATCTTTGTTTTTATAATTATCTGCAGCATTTTTCATAATTTTATTAATATTATTAGCAATATTTCTATTTTCAGTATTAAGATATTGGTTCCTAGAAGATATGGCTAAACCATTTTCATCTCTGACAGTTTCTATAGGTAGTATTTGACATGGAATATCTAAGTTTTTAACTAAGCGTTTAATAATTAATAGCTGCTGATAGTCTTTTTCTCCAAAGACCGCATAATCTGCACCAGATTGAAGAAGTAGTTTAGTAACAATTGTACAAACACCTTCAAAGTGAGCAGGCCTTTTTTTTCCACATAAAATAGAACTAAGTTTTGGCACATTTATAGATAAATCAAATCCGTCTGGATAAATAGTTTCTACATTAGGGATATATATTATATTACACCCTTTAGATTCAAGGCGTTTAATATCTTCTTCTTCAGACTTTGGGTATTTATTGAAATCTTCGTTTTTTCCGAATTGCATGGGATTGACAAAAATTGTTGCTAACACTATATCAGCATTTCTTTTAGCTTCCATTATAAGTTTTTCATGTGCCTTATGGATTGCTCCCATGGTTGGGACAATTGCCAAAGAAGCAGCAGTATTAAGAGGGCCATTTCTATGTCTTGCTATAGATGTATGTAGACCCCTTAAATCTCTAACTATTTCAACACTCATTCTAATATACCAATTCAAATAAATTCATTGTATTAATTATAATATTTATCGTATCGTTGCTTAATAAATAACTATCTAATAAAGCCATTATAGATGAGGTGCAAGAAAATTTTAAAAAGAGTTTAATATGAATTATAAAATGATTATTACTTTATTCTTAGCAATTTTATTAAACAATAAACTTTTATTCGCCACGGATGGAGCCGATGATTATAAGACTTCTCCTGAGGGAAAGATAGGTAATATTGGAAATGCTAAGTACAGTGTAGCCAAAAAATTTATGGCAGTTACTGCTGATCCCAGAGCAACTTCATCAGCAAAACGTATATTAGAAGCAGGCGGAACTGCAATCGATGCAGCTATATCAGCACAAATGGTTTTAAATCTAGTAGAGCCACAGTCTTCAGGTATAGGTGGAGGAGCATTTATTTTATATTATGATGCAAAAACTAAGAATATTTATGCTTGGGATGGACGAGAAAAAGCATCTATGAATTTTTTTGAAGATGTTTTTCTAAATTCTAATGGGAAAAAGAAAGGTTTTATAGAGGCGGTGTCGGGCGGATTAGCAGTTGGAGTTCCTGCCTTAGTGTCTATGCTGGAAAAAGTACATAGTATACATGGAAAAATGCCTTGGAACGGACTGTTTGAAGATGCCATTACTTTATCTACAGAGGGTTTTATAGTTGGAAAGAGGTTAGAAAAACTTATTTCTAGAGCACCTCATTTAAAGAATCAAAAAACGGCAAGAGAATATTTTAATATTGATAATGGAGGGCTAAAATCAGGTGATCTTAAGAAAAATAAAAAATATGCGGAAAGTTTAAAAATAATTAGAGATACGGGTTCTAAAGCTATGTTAAATGGAAAAATAGCAGATGATATATTGTCAACTGTCACGAGCCGTATAGCTAATCCAGGTCTTATGGTTAAAGAAGATTTTAGTTTTGTAAACCCAATACTTACGAAGCCTGTATGTGGAAACTATAGAAAATGGAAAATTTGTGGAATGGGTCCTCCAAGTTCAGGTGGTATAACTGTTTTACAGATTTTAGGAATTCACGCAAGACATTTAGGAATAGATTCTACTAGTGAAAAACCTTCAACAACTCATATATCTATCATAGATAAATATGGAAACGCCTTAGCTCTTACATCTTCCATAGAATTTATGTTTGGAAGTGGCCTCATGACATCTGGATTTTTATTAAATAATCAAATGACTGATTTTTCTTTCTATCCAAAAGATGAAAAAGGAAACTTAATTGCTAATCGACCAGAAGGAAAAAAGAAACCACGCTCTTCTATGTCTCCTACATTAGTATTTGATGCCAAAGGAGAATTAAAAATTGTGTTAGGGTCCCCAGGTGGCTCTCAGATAATATGTTACGTAGCAGCATCTTTAGTCAGGATGATAGATTTAAATATATCACCAGGAAAAGTTACAGAGTTTCCAAATATATGTAATAGAGGTTTTAAATCGGATATTGAAGAAGGAGTAATTGGTGATATATTATCCAAGTCGTTAGAAAATAAAGGGCATAAAATTAATAGAAAAAGTATGACAAGCGGGTTACATATTATATATAAAGATTATATGGGAAATTTACATGGTATTGCCGATCAAAGAAGAGAAGGTTCTGCCTTTGGTTTATAAATTAGGAGGGACGTAAAAAAAATGAAATTATCAGCAGATCAAATTAAGTCATTTAAAGAATTAGGGTATGTATTTATAGAAAATGTATTTGATGCAGATGAAGTAAGAAAAATGAATGACGAACTACCTAAGATGTATAGTCTAGATAGAGAAGAAGTTCAAAAAGAAAAAGATGGTAAAGCTATTAGGACTGTTTTTGCCGCTCATACTTTGAGTAATGTATATTCAGATCTGTCTCGTCATCCGCGTATAGTTAAGCCAGCAATGCAACTTCTAGGGGGAGAAGTTTACATTCATCAATTTAAAATTAATGCCAAGGAAGCATTTGATGGAGACTTATGGCAGTGGCATCAAGATTATGGTACTTGGAAAAATGATGATGAAATGCCAGAAGGTTTAGCACTTAATGTAGGATTATTTTTAGATGATGTTACGCAATTTAATGGACCACTAAATTTTATACCTAGGTCGCATAGAGAAGGTTATATTGAAGCGAAGCATGATGTGACCACTACGTCTTACCCTTTATGGACAATAAACAATGAGACTATATCTAAGCTCGTGGATAAAGGAGGCATTATTGCTCCTGAGGGAAAAGCAGGATCAATGATTATTTTTGATTCTACCTTAGTACATGGATCTCCTTCTAATATGTCTCCATGGAATAGAACAATAGTTTATATATCGTTAAATAGAACGAGTAATTATATTAGAAAATTTAGTAGACCAGACTATATAGCGCATAGAGATTTTACACCTATTACCTGTGTAGAAGATTCTTGTTTTAAATAAAAATTTTTGTAAGAGATTAATGAATTTAGATTTAGCAGATAGATTATTAAAGCGTCAGGAAGAAGGTAAGTCATTTCGTGTGGGTGTGATAGGAGCAGGAAAGTTTGCCACTATGTTTCTCTCTCAAGCAAATAGCACACAAGGTTTTCATATTGCTGCAATAGCAGATCTGGATTTTAAACGTGCAGAAGACGCTTTAAGAACGGCAAGTTTTGAAAAAGACATAAATATATCAGGAATTGACGAGGCTATATCATCAAATGAAATATGGTTTACGGATTCAGGTATAGAGTTAGCACAATGTGAACAACTAGATTTAGTAATTGAAGCCACAGGAAATCCAGAGGCAGGAGTTGATCATTGTCTCGCAGCTTTTAAAGCTAAATCTCACGTTGTCTTAGTGACTGTTGAGGCGGATGTTTTATGTGGGGCGGCAATCATAAAAAGAGCAAATGAAGCTGGGGTTGTATGTTCTATGGCTTATGGGGATCAACCGGCTTTAATTTGTGAGCTTATAGAGCGAGTAAAAAGTTCAGGTTTTGAAATTGTATGTGCTGGTAAAGGAACAAAATATTTACCAAAATATCATTCAAGTACGCCATCTACGGTTTGGGATTATTATGGTTTAAGTACGCAAGAAGCGGCAGCCGGCGGGTTAAATCCTAAGATGTTTAATTCCTTTTTAGATGGTACAAAATCAGCTATTGAAATGGGTGCTCTTGCTAATGCTACAGGATTAGGTGTACCAGATGACGGGTTACTTTTTCCAGCAGTTGGAACTTCTATGCTTTCGCAAGTTTTAAAACCTAAAGAGTTTGGTGGGGTATTAGCAAATTCAGGAACAGTTGAAGTTGTTTCGTCATTAGAAAGAGATGGAACGGAAATACCGGATAATTTACGTTGGGGCGTTTTTGTCGTATTTAAATCGGATTCATATTATACAGAACAATGTTTTAGAGAATACGGAGTGCCTGTTGATGATAGTGGGCAGTATGCTGCATTGTGGAGGCCGATCCATTTAATTGGTTCGGAATTAGGTTTTAGTGTAGCCACGGCTTTATTAGATAAAAAATCTACCGGAGCAACGAAAGCATTTTCTGGAGATGCAGTGTCTGTTGCAAAAAAAAATTTAAAGGCAGGAGAACTGTTAGACGGTGAAGGAGGCACAACTGTATGGGGAAAATTATTACCTGCGGCTAAATCTATTTCTTTGAAGGCGTTGCCTATAGGCTTAGCGCATAATGTTAAACTTTTAAAAGATGTTTCAGAAGGCCAAGTTATTTCACAAAATGATGTCAGTACTATTCCAGAATCTAATGCTTATATCTTAAGAAAAGAAATGGAAGCTGAATTTTTAGAAAATCAAAAAAATTGAATTTAGGTTTGGTTCCTTATAAAGAGCATTTTCCTAAAATTAAAAAAGATTGCACCTTAGCTTCAACAGCTACCGTAATAGGAAATACAGTTTTAGGATCAAAAAATATACTGAGAGATAGAGTTGTTTTGCGGGGAGATGGTGCTGAAATTCTGGTTGGAGAAGACGTTACTTTTTTGGAAAGAAGTACCGTTCATGTGGCCAGTGATTTTATGGGTTCTTATATTGGAGATTATTCCATAGTCGGAAGATTTGCCTTAGTGCATGCTTGTAAGATTGGCAAGTCTGTAATTATTGGTGACCAAGCAATTATAATGGACGGCTCTGACATTGGAGATAATTGTATTATTTCGGCTAACTCTTTAATTTCTCCAGGAAAAACTTTTCCAAATAATTCATTAATTTCTGGAGCACCAGCTAAGGTAATTAGAATAGTAGAAAACAGAGAATACGAGAAATTTAAATCAGAAATTTTAACTAATATTGATTTAAATAAAAGTTTGGTAAGATCGCAATTAGATGGGGATGATCCTTTAGCGGAATTAGGTATAGAGCCATGGGTAAATTATAATAAAGGAATAGAAAACATTAGTTCTAAGGCTTTTGTAGCCCCTGATGCAATTATTAGGGGAGATATAATTGTTAAAGATAGAGCTAGTATATGGTTTGCAACAGTTCTTTCTTCTTTACCTGGCGGAAGTATTTCAATTGGTAAAGGCTCGAATATTCAAGATAATACAATAATAGATGTTAATACCAAACCTTTGATAATAGGAGAAAGAGTTACAGTAGGCCATAACGTAAGACTAGGAGCTGGTAATATTGGAGATAATTGTTTGATTGGTATGGGGTGTACTATTGAAGATGGGGCAATAATAGAAGAGAATGCTTTTGTAGGAGCACGAGCAATTGTTACAGCAAATACAGTTGTTAAAGCTAATACCATATTTGCAGGAAGGCCTGCTAATTATTTTAGAGACGTAAAAGATGAAGAAGCAAAATTTTTTAAAATGGGACAAGAAATATATGAGGGTTTTGCTGCAGATTATATTCAAGAGTTATATTCAAAAAACAAACAATAGGATTACGTTACATGTTCTTTATGGCTTTAATAAAATTAATCATCATTGCCGTAGTATTAATAATTTTAAGAATTCTCTTTCCAACGTTAGTGAGAGGTTTTAAGCGAATAGCATTTATTATTATTGTTTCTCTGATCATCTTTGCTGTTGTCGTGATGTATGCTTCTAAGTAAATTTTATACTTCATAAAATCTCCATAATATATGAACAAATTCTTTATTTATATTTGTAATATTTAAA
>LWDU01040820.1_pt1 | contig 93309 bp, 71 predicted proteins | sample 727161 | NCBI WGS metagenome assembly LWDU01 (sample SAMN04566230, study PRJNA314399) | hydrothermal vent metagenome | isolation source: deep sea hydrothermal plume seawater | place: Mexico: Gulf of California, Guaymas Basin | collected 2004-07-11 | reverse complement strand
GGGTCCATCGCAGAACCATCTTGATAGGCACGAGTGCCGTCCACAGGAACAGGTGCATCATCACGTTGAAGCGCACCGGGCCCATTTCTGCGGCCATTTTCTTAAAGAAGGTCCTGCCCAGAATGGGTGGCATGGCCACGAAGTACCCGAGCAACAACAAGATCCCGGGTGCCTCGCGTATCAATGGGCTCTCTGGGCGCGGCATGCCCAACATCTTCACCCAGAAATAGACCGAGAGGTCCACGTTCACCATGGGTTCAAGCTTGTGGGGATCCCAGTACTCGAAGACCCCGAAGAACGACCAGTTGGGCCCCCGCAGGAAAGTGCCCATGATCACCAGGGACACCCACAGCAGCAGGAACCCCATCATGAAGAAGCTGATTGCGAAGGGACGCTCGTTGAAGGTGTAGTAGCCGTTGCCTTTGGGGTTGGTGTCCAGGAAGGGGATGGCCATCAGACCCACGACGATGAAGCTGGGCAACAGCACCCCTGCAATCCAAGGGTCGAAGTACACCAACATCTCTTGCAGACCCAGGAAATACCACGGAGCCTTCGAGGGGTTGGGAGTTCGCGCCTGGGATGCCGGCTCTTCGATCGGCGCCTCGATCGAGATGGACCAGACCATCAGCAGAGCCGTGAAGAGCACCATGCAAATCAGCTCAACGTAGACCAGATCCGGCCAGGTGAAGACCTTCTGCTTCGAGAGCTCCCCTTCCAGCGTCGGCTCTCCCCTCTCGATACGCTCGTCATTCAGCACGGCCCTCCGCAGGGCAAGCCAAGTGAAGAACAAGATCGAGATCAGGAGGATCAAGATCGGCACGTTGTCCGGCTTGGTGACGATAGCCTTGAAGTTCACGTCGCCCCAGGCGAAGAGGAAGAATGCCAAGATGCCGAGCATCGAGGCGCCAAACACGAGAGGGTGCGTGAGCTTCTTACGCCAAATCAGCACGGCGGCAAGCAATGCCGTCGTGAGAAGCGAATAGCGGGTGGGCTCCACCAGCCAGTCGGCAAGGTCCTTAATCAGTTGGCCCATGGTTCAGGTGCTGAGAACTCCGATAGAAGGGTCGGGAGTTAGAGAGGCCCCGAAATTCCGCCGTCCTTTCGAACTCTCCAGAAGTGGAGAGCCATCAGGCCAGCGGCGACGAGAGGGAAGCCAACGCAATGCAAGACATAGAAACGCATCAGCGCCGCCTCGCCTACAAAACGCCCGCCGAGCAATCCGAAGCGCACATCGTCACCCGCATGGATGAAGTTGAGCCCCCCAAAGCTGATGAGGGCGGCACCCGGGCCTTCGTGGCCCAGGAAAGGTGTAGCTCGGGCCATGTTCGTACCCACGGTGATGGCCCAGACGGCCAGCTGGTCCCAGGGCAGGAGATAGCCGGTGAAGGAGAGCAGCAGAGTGATCACAAGCAGGATCACACCCACGTTCCAGTTGAACTCCCGCGGCGGTTTGTAGGAGCCCGTCAGGAACACCCGATACATGTGCAGCCAGACCGAAATCACCATCAGGTGCGCCGCCCAGCGGTGCACCTCGCGCATAACCCCGATGGGGACGTGCTCACGCAGGGCGAAGATGTCCTGATATGCCAATTCGGCCGTGGGCCGGTAATAGAACATCAGCAGAAGGCCCGTGATGGTCTCCACTAGGAACAAGAAGAAGGTCAACCCCCCCATGCACCAGGTGTAGGACAGCTGAATGCCGCTGCGCCGCACCTTGACTGGGTGCAGGTGCAGAACCACGTTTGAAAGGACCGCTAGAGTCCGGTTGCGGGGCGTATCTGGATATCCATGGCGAAAGATGGAACGCCAGATCTGCGTGCTTGCGATGTAGCGGAAGAGCTTATCCATCGAGGGTCAGGTCGGTGTCAGAGGCGCAGGGGCCGAATGCGATGAGGGGGGGGAGGGGAGTCGTGAGGTACGGCTTATCAGCCCAGGAAGGGTAGGTAGGCGTCGGCCATCGCCCACTGCCCTTTCTCTTCCTGGAACTTGGTGTTCTTGTCGATGAGCAGCTGGCCGTCAGCTGCCAAGGAGACCTTGAAGCGCTCGAGAGGGCGCGGCGCAGGTCCCTCCACGTTGATGCCTGTCTTGACGAACCCCGAGCCATGGCAGGGACACTTGAATTTCTCTTCCGCACTCAGCCAGTTCGGCGTGCAGCCTAGGTGAGTGCAGACAGTCGAGAGTACGTAGAACCCCTTGCTCTCCCGCACGATCCAAACTCCGTGGCTCGCCTTGTAGCGCGTATCCACCGCGTCCACTGCGTACTCGTTCGGGAATCCTGCTTTGAACTCCTGGGGCGGCTCGTAGAGAACGTTTGGAAACATGAAGCGCCCCCAAGCCCCAAGCATGGCGAGGGAGCCAGCGGTGAACGCACCCCAAGCGGCCAGTAGCACACCACGCCGTGTGGGCTCACCTCGCAAGGGTGAGCGCACGAGGGGCGCCGCATCGCTCTGGGGCAGCTTCTCTTGGTCCTTTTCTTCGTTCGAGTCGGTCACGGCATCCTCAGCTAGGGAGTCGCTTGGTGTCTCCGCCCCGGGTCCGCGCGTGGCGGTGGAGGACAGAGTTCTCTCGTGTGGGGAGGAGGGGTTAGGAGGGGCAGTAGTCGGTGGGGTCGGGCTCGGTGTTCAGCCCCGGACAGCACTTGAGGTAGTGGGCCCAGACGGGGCAGAGGATGGCCAAGCAGGGCGGGTAGCGCAAGGGCTTTCGCCCCCTCTCCCGGGCCTTGAGAAGATCATTTCGGGCCCCCACCGGAGCCCTGAGTCTCATCGGCGGAGCGCTGGTTGAGGAGACGCAGTACAGCATCCACCACATTGGCGTCGGAGTCTCCCCGCAGGGTCTCAATGTGAGCCCAGTCGGCCTCCCGGCCCAGGCGTGCAAGAGCCCCCAGGGCTTGGATCCGGAAGCTGGAGACGTCCCTGGAGCGGGTGTATTTGGCGGGCGACTCCCTCCGTACGGCCTCATAGACCGCCACTTGGGTCAGATCCGTCAAGATCGGCGCTGCTGTGGGGTCCGGGGGGTCCAGAAGGGTGAGGGCCATGGCGGCCGTTCCACGCACGTCCAGGGAGGGGTCTCCTAGGGCCTCGCGGAGGGCCTCGCGCGCCCCATCCCCGGAGAGATTGGCCAAGGCGCCAGCGGCCACGATGCGCAGGCCCTCGTCCGGAGCTTTCAGGAAGGCGGCGACGGACTCCGTGGCACGGCCATCCCCCACCAGACCCAAGTTGTGGATGGCCTTGAAGCGCAGGGCGCCGCCAGGGTCCTGAGCGTCTCCCAGGGCCAGCATCTCCACCAACATGTCCACTCCGCTGGGATCGAGACCAGCCAGCAGAACGCCTAGGGCCAAGCGCACCTCGTGGTCCTCCGCATCAACCTGATCCGCAGCCTCCCGTACGCGCTGCGGAAAATCCGCGGTCATGGGCCAGGGCAACTCCTCACCGTCGTTGGTGGCGCGCTGGTTCTCAGAGACCTGCCGCATAAGCCCGAAGAGAGCCTGATCACGCTCGTTCTTGCCCCCGGCCATGACCATGCTCAGGTTCTCGGACAGGCTCTTCTCTTCTCCGGTGAGTGAACCAAAGAGGGCAAAGACCACGACGATCACGATCACAATGGCGGCGGGTACCACCACAAGGGGCACCCACAGGTTCCCGTAGGGCGTCTGGCCGGCCTCAGCCCCACCCTCTTCGGGGTCGGAGATTTCAATCTGGATGTCGCTCATGGGACCTGCACTCACTGGGAGCGACTTTCGGCGCAGACATAATAGTGAGGCGACCCGTGCCAGTAAACGAGTGGCGGACCTCTTTGCTCAAGTGGGCACTTGGGTCCGGATCCGTTCTCACATCGGCCCCCCTCCTCGTGAAGACCCTACAGGCGCCTGGGGACGGGGTAACGCGCCAGTCGACCCGCAACCGGCAGAGGGCCCACAAGGGGTCGCACGTAGGCCAGGAACGCCTCGCTCACGTCATGGGTGCCATCCAGGAACTCTGCGGGCAGGTCCTTCGTATGGCGAGCCACAAGCTCCAGATCCACGCAGGAGTAGGCTGGGCGGTAGGAGCCGTCCTCATCACAGCGCTCGATAATGGCCGATCCGTGGGGACGCTCCCCGCACACGGCGGTGCGCACTGCGGCATGACCCACGGCACGGGCCTCGGTGGCGTCCTGTTCGGAGACGCATCCGAAAAACGAGCGCTGCAGGTAGCCGAAGGTGTCCGCGCGCACGCGCGTGCCCTTACCAAGCCCCGCCTTGACCCGTTCGCGCAAGATGTCGCCCAGAGATCCGCTCCCCGAGAGTTGGGCGTTTCCGAACGCGTCAACTTCCGCGGGCTTGGAAATCAGCACGCCACTTGAGTCGTGGATACCTTCGGAAGCGGCGATCACGCAGCGGCCGTATCGCTCCATCACATCGCTGACGTCCCCGAGGAACGCATCCCACTCGAATTCGACTTCGGGCAAGTAGATCAGGTGCGGACCCTCGCCATCTCCGCAGCGAGCCAGGGCCGAAGCGGCCGTCAACCATCCCGCGTTGCGACCCATGATCACGTCGATCTTCACGCCACCCAGGCTACGGTTGTCCTCGTTGTCTCCAGCAAAGGCCTGGGCCACGAACTTGGCCGCTGAACCGTAGCCCGGGCAATGGTCCGTCTCACGCAGGTCGTTGTCGATGGTCTTGGGCACGTGGAACAGCCGCAAGTCGTAGCCCGAATCCACCGCCACCTGATTGAGGAGGTGAGCCGTCTCGGCTGAGTCGTTGCCTCCGATGTAGAAGAAGTAGCGCACATCGTGAGCCTTCATGACCTCCAGCAGACGCTCGCAGTCTTCCAGGGTGGGCTTGTGGCGCACGGATCCAAGGGCGGCGCAGGGAGTCTCGGCCACCCGCTGGAGAACGCGTGGCTCCTCTAGGCCCAGGTTCACGAGCCTCTCGTCCATGACCCCCTCGATTCCGTTCAGGGCTCCGTAGACGTTTTGGATTTCCTCGCTGGCGAGGCACTCTTCCACCAGGCCAACGAGGCTCTGGTTGATGACGGCCGTGGGGCCGCCGGACTGACCGATCAGGGCATTGCCGCGGGGTGGGCGCATGGGGCTGGGAGGGGGCAGGGGGTTGCGGTGGCCCGGCGGCGCTGAGGGCCGGGTGGACCCATGATCGGGTATGGAGTCCGAATGTGGAACCACCCTCTGGGCTCTCCTTCCCTGGTGCGCTTGAAGACCCCGGGGGGGCTGCTATGCTCTGCGCACTCTTCGGCGGGGCAACCAGCTCCGCCGCCCCCTCCGCAGTGCAATCCGGGCCGATCACCCACGGCCGCACCGCGAGGGGGCTGCCAGAGGAGTTCAAATTCCAATGCGCAACGCAGCGCAGTACAAGAGACCCTCGGTGCCCGGGTGGCGGAATTGGTAGACGCGCAAGACTAAGGATCTTGTCCGAGCAATCGGGTGCTGGTTCGATTCCAGTTCCGGGCACCACCTCTCTATTCAGTACTAAGCCCTACTCGGGAAGTGGGATCACCGTGCGCATGGAGAAGCTGAATGAACGCGGCTCGAGCCGGATGAGAGCCAGAAACGCAGTGCAGCTCATGCTGTATGCAATCTGGCGCTGCTTCTCGCGCACCAAATCTGGAATACGCTGCTTGATGAAGTCCGTGCGATACTTCGTCAGGATCGGGTCCACGGCGGCATTGAGCTTGTCACGTTGATCGCGTGTCAACTGGCCGCGCCTCCGGCCAGGAAACAGTTTAGGGATCAGCTTGTTTTCTTCCTCGGCCCGCTTGCTGCCCCAATCGATGCCGGTCGCTGCGTGCTCCCGCGCCCCGTTTTCGGCCTGAGCCTCCAGGGTCTTGCGAGCACGATGAGGGTCAATCCAGACCAGCATGTTGGCGCTAGGCACCGTATCGCTCAGAAGCTCGATGAAGTCGGGCCGACGAGAGAGTCGCGGATAATCCGGACCACCAATGGTGGTGGTCTTGTAGATGTCCCGCAACATTTCGTGCACGTTCGAGACGATGAACTGATCGTGGGTATTCATGGTCGCTATGACCCCCGTACCCGGAACAAATCGTGACCAGAACTCGCGCGCATCGTAGTTGCCAACCTTGCGCTGGTAGTAGCCGAGTCCTCCGTCGCGCCCTTCCAGGCCAAAGTAGGCTGGCGACTGACCGATCAACTCGCGCAGCTCGATCAGCTTGTCCTCATCGGAGTACCAGGTGACGAGAGCCACGGCGAACACGGGCTGGCCGTCATTGGGCGGCCCCACGTATTCCATGCGGCCGGTCGCCGGGTTCAACTTCTCCTCGAGCGGGTAGTCATTCTCTCGCACGACGAGGGCTAGGCGGTTGTGCAGCGATACCGCCAGGTGGTTGCGGACCGCGTCGAGATCGGAAAAGCGGCCTGTTGAGCGAAAAGCGTCCGCCAGATTGCTCTTCATGGCGGGATCCACCGAGGCCAGAACCTCCTCCAAGAGGGTCGCGATGGGGCCCTCCAGGTAGGCAAACAGGGCCACATCCTCGGGGGCGACGATGGCGATCTTCTGTAACACCTTATCGTGGCCGAAGCCGCCGTCACGCCCGTAGATGCGCCGCTGGGCGGCCGTGATCTCCTCAGAGGAGAAAGAACCGTGCAAGTCCACGTTGACCCCATCGTCGAAACCGACCACGCCCATCACCTTCCTGCAGGCGGGGACCTGGAACACCCGTCCCAGGAAGGCCGTGAGGAAGCGCTCCGAGGCCGTGTCGGGCAAGGCGCCCTTGTGCCCCAGATTGTCCAGGAGGGCGCGCAGGTCCAGTAGGACCTCCAGCTCGTTGCCCTTCGTGGACCGACTGCGGACAGTCTCAATGCGGTCGCCGTAGTCGGCGGAAAGGTAGAGCGAATTCTCACCACTCGCCCGCTCGAGCTCGACCGCTGCGCGCACGAGATTCGCCTCACTGCCCAGCACACCCACGTCCAAGACACGCGCGACGTACAGGTCCTGACTAAGCTGGCCGCCGGCGAGGTGCAGAATGCCCTCCTCTTCGGTCACCACCAGGCCCAACCCATCGAGCCCGATCAGACCCGGGTAATTCAGCGCACCCAGCGCCGCCTTGCCCATCCAGTTCAGTCGGCCGTAGACGGCCCAGTCCGCTTGTTCGATGGACTGCCCCTTGAAGCGTCCTGCGAGAGCCAGGTCTGAGCCACCAAAAACGTCCAGCGGCGAGTAACCGAGGGGAATCTGCTCGAGAGCATCGTCCAGCTGAGCCAGTAGCTGCTCGATGCCATTGTCCTCGAGCCAAGCCCCGTAGGCTGGCGAGGAGTCGAGCTCCATCCAGGCCTCGGTGCGCTGAAGGCGATTCGCCACGGCGAGCTTGGGGAAATCGCCGAAGTCGTCCTCGAGCCCCGACTTCGCCACGAAGAAATCCACGTCCCGGGGCACCAGGGCCGAGACGTCGAACTCCCAGTCGTCCTCGTGGGGCGGGAACAGAAAGGTCGAGAAGGCGAAGTACCCGACAAAGGCGAACAGCCCCAGCAGAATGGCCAGGATCTTGAACCAGCGGCGCTTGAAGAACATGTCGTGCGGAAACGGGAGAGGCGTGAACGTCTGCGGGGAGGTTGGGAGATTGGACCCGTGGGCGACAGGGAGAGCCCTGGAAAAAGGTGCTAGAGGGTGGCTTGGGCAGATGGGACGACCGGGCGGGGTGGCTCTTCCTGCCAGGGCAGGATTGGTTCGGACCCGGCTTTGGGGCAGCTTGGGGCTAGCCCGGGCCGTACACTGCGCCCCATGCAGCCCAATCCTCGCGCCTCCAACCTCGCTGGATCGGCCACCCTGGCCCTCGACGCCCGGGCCAAGGAGCTCATCCGCTCAGGTGTGGACGTCATCAACATGGCCTGTGGTGAGCCGGATTTCGATGCCCCCGCGGCCGTGCAGGCCGCTGCTGTGGCCGCGGTCGGCGGCGGAAACGTGCGCTACACCCCTCCCGCCGGTCGACCCGACCTGCGTGAGACCGTGGCCCGCCACCTGTCCGCCACACGCTCCATCGAGGTGGCCCCAGAAGAGGTGGTCATCACCCACAGCGGCAAACACGCCCTCTCCCACGCCTTCCTGGCGCTCCTTGAGGAGGGCGACGAGGTCCTCATGCCTCTGCCCGCCTGGTCCAGCTATGACGAGGAGATCCGCTTCGCGGGCGGTGTCCCGCTGCACGTGGGCCCGCGTGCCGACATGGGTCCCAACCTGGAGGCCATCGAACAGGCCTGCACCGAACGCACCAGGGGCATCCTGCTCAACACCCCGTGCAACCCGTCGGGCTACGTCTGGCACGCGAAAGAGCTACGCCGCCTGGGCGACCTGGCTCTGGAGCGTGACCTGTGGATCCTCTCGGATGAAATCTATGGCCGGCTGGTATTCGGCGACGCGGTGCACGTGAGCCCGGCGACTCTCTCGCCCGAGCTACGCGCCCGCACTCTGATCGTGGACGGGGCCAGCAAGGCCTACGCCATGACCGGCTACCGCATCGGCTTCCTGTTCGGCCCCGCGGAGTTGGTCGCGGTGGTGGCGCGCATGCAGAGCCAGCTGTCCGGCAGCCCCAACGCCATCTCCCAAGAAGCGTTCCTGGCCGCGCTGAGTGAGGAGCCGCCGGAGGTCGAGCAGATGGTGCGCGCCTTTGACGAACGCCGCCAGGTCATGGTGGAGGGTCTGCGCGACATGGGTCTGGACACCCCCCTACCGCGGGGCGCGTTCTACGCCTTCCCCTCGGTCCTGCCCTACCTGGACGAGCGCGGGGCCCAGGGCTTTTGCGCCGACCTGCTCGAGGAGCAGGCCCTGGCCATCGTGCCCGGAGAGGTCTTCGGCATGGACGACCACGTGCGCCTCTCCTGCGCCCTCTCGGTGGAGAACATCCGCCGCGCCCTGGAGCGCCTCGGGGCGTTTCTGGACGCCCGCCAGCAGGTCAGCAGCACCTGAACCGACCACACCTGCCTTCCTGCGGGCGTTCGATCCGAATGGGAGCCTCCACCATGCGTTCAGGCGCCACGCGCACGTCGACTTGCATCCGTGCACTTTCGGTGTTCTGGGTTGTTTCTTCTTGGCAGAGGCTCAATGGAGCCGTCAATACGAGGGGCAGGCAGGCAACGATCATGGATTGGACACCTAATGGTCAGGCGGGGCAGGAAGCAGAAAAGGCGCGACTGGGAACTGTCATGGCCCTCGCCAAGCCCCGCCAGGTAGGCCCCTCACCGGCGGCCTCCAAGCCCCTGTCTTGAGGATTCTTCCGCAGGCGGCCCACCCAATCAGCTGGCGCCGCCGACCTCGTAGCCGTCGTGGGCGTCTTGGAATTCGCCGCGGGCGATCTCCTGCACCTTGGCCAGGAGCGCTGGATCCTCGGCGTCGGTGAAGACGTAGAACTTCCACAGGTTGCGGTAGCTCTCCTCCAGGTCCGACAGGCGCGGCACGCGGTCGGTGAATCCGGACAGGGGCTGCACACCTTTGACTCCCGGCCAGCGCACGTGGATGCGGGCCTCCTTGAGCTGCATGCGCCGCGCCGGACAGTAGATGATCACGCGCACGTCGCGGCCGGTGGCGGAGCGCACGAGATCGGTGATGCGCGCTTCGGTCTGTGTGCGCGTGGCCCGCGCGCCCGGTGAGAAGAAGCGCTCGATCAGGCTGTCCTGAGCCGATTCATTTCCATAACGGGGGAAAACGCAAGCGCGCTTGTAGAGCCGACGGGTGCGGACACGGTCCGTCAGGTCCAGGACCCGCTCGGCACACTCGCGGCCCGCATCCCGCGCGGTGCGGTCGAGCACGTCCAGCACCGAGGCGTCGGTCTGGTCCTGAAGATCCTCCTCGCGCAGGGCCTCGGCGCCAACCAACTCTTCCACCGCTCTCGCCACCAGGGCACCCGCGCAGACCTTGGCGTGGTGGTAGTAGACACGCTCGGAGAAGTAGTAGCGCGCCTCAAGCATGCGCACGATCTCGCTCAGGATGTCCTCGCGCAACAACGCGTGCTTGGCCAGGTCGATGTAGAGGTTGCCGCTGGCGCGGTCGATCTTGAAGTAGCTCGTGACGCGCGGGTCGACCTCAAGCCGCAGGCCCGTGAAGTAGGCGTCGCGCGCCAGGTAGTCGAGGATGTCGGCGGCGATGGTGCCGCCGATCAACTGCGACCAGTAGGCGGGCACCTCCCGTCGGCCCTCCGTACCCGGCTCGGTGAGGATGCTGAAGACGTCTTCGTACACACCGAGCTCCCGCAGCACCTTGCCCAGGGGGCGCGCCGGATCGAACAGACGCTGGAAGCGGTAGGGAGTGTCGTGGCGTTCGAACAGGCCGTCCTGGTCCTCGATGCTGTGGCCGTGGGGAATGTGGGCCACGTCGTGTAGGAGCGCCGCGATGCGAATCACGCGCGCCTCCTCCTCACTGATGGAGAGGCTGCCGGCCGGGTCCAGGTCGAAGGAGAGGCGGATGGCCTCGATCATCTTCTGGGCCACGTGCACGGTGCCGATGGAGTGGTCGAAGCGCGTGTGCACGGCGCCGGGGTAGACCAGGTACGCGGTGCCCAGCTGCTTGATCCCGCGCAGGCGCTGCATCTCGGGCGTGTCGAGCACACGCAGCTCCTCGTGGGTCAGGTACACGTCCCCGTGCACCGGATCGCGCAGCACACTGAAGCGCTTGGAGTGGCCCATGACCCTCAGGCCTCCTGCCGGGACTGGAGCCGGGCGACGTAGTGGCCCACGCCCTCCTCCAGGGAGGTGAAGGGCGCGTCGAAGCCCGCGGACCGCAATCGGTCCATGCGCGCCTCGGTGAAGTACTGGTAGCGCTCGCGCAGGTCCTCGGGGGTGGGGACGTAGTCGATCTGCACGGGAGCCTCGAGGGCCTTGAAGGTGGCCTCGGCCAACTCCTTGAAGGAGCGCGCCGTGCCCGTGCCCAGGTTGTAGATCCCGCGCTCGATGGGGTGGGTCAGGGCGAACAGCAGCACGCGCACCACGTCCTCGACGTAGATGAAGTCGCGCATCTGCCCGCCGTCCTCGTAGTCGGGATGGTGGCTCTGGAACAGACGCACACGCCCGGACTCGCGGATCTGATCGAAGGCCTGCAGGACAACGCTGGCCATGCGCTCTTTGTGTCGCTCGCCAAAGCCGTAGACGTTGAAGAACTTGAAGCCCGACCAGTGCGGGGGAGCAACCTTCAAGGACTCCTGCTGAAGAGCCCACAGGTCAAAGTCGAGTTTCGACTGCCCGTACGGATTGAGAGGCTTGAGACTGGCCATCGCGCCCTCGTCATCGTCGTAGCCCTGAGCGCCATCGCCATAGGTCGCCGCGGAGCTGGCGTAGACCAGCGGCACCCGGGTGACCGTGCAGAATTGCCACAAGGCGCGGCTGTAGTCGAGGTTCACGCGCGTCAGGAACTCCACGTCCATCTCGGTCGTGTCCGTGCAGGCGCCCAGGTGCACGATACCGCGAACCTGCGGGCGCTCCGATTCCAGGATGGCGAGCAGCTCGTCCCGGTGCAGGACGCGGCCGAAATCCAGGCCCGTATGCTCCTCGCGCGTGCCCATCATCGACGGGTCATCGACGCTGATCAGGTCGACCCCCTGCTCGTTGCAGGCCTGAACGAGCCGGGCACCGATGAAGCCCGCGGCGCCAGTAATGAGGAGGGGTGAATCAGTCATGGGACAAGGGTGAGTATGGCCTGAAATGCGGGCAGGGGAGCCCCAGGACATCGAAAACGGGCGGGCTGGCGAACCCGGACCGGGCCCCACAGGCTACCGTGCCCGCATGACTCTCGCGCCCCTGAATGTGCTCGCCATCGAACCGTGGCTGGGGGGGAGCCACGCCCGGTTCCTCGAAACATGGCGACGCCTGAGCGGTCACAAGGTCGAGATTCTGGGCCTTCCCGCCCGTCACTGGCAGTGGCGCATGGAGGCCGCCGCCTTCACCCTGGCGCAGCGCGTGGGCCAGAGCGAGCAGACGCCGGACGTGATCGTCGCCTCGGACTACGTGGACCTCCCGCGCCTGCGGGGCTTCCTGCCCCCCCACCTCAGGTCCACGCCCGTCCTGCTGTATCTGCACGAGAATCAGCTCACCTACCCGGATCAGGATCCCGATCCCGACCGCAACCACTACGGCTTCACGAACGTCCTCTCATGCCTTGCGGCGGATGCCATAGCCTTCAACTCACGCTTCCACCGCCAGGACTTCCACGCCGCCGCGAAAGACCTGCTTCAGCGACTCCCGAACCCTGCCCCACGCAAGGAGTTCGATGAGGTCATGGCAAACGCACAGGTCATCTACCCGGGTATCGACCTGGATGCCCTGCCCCTGGGAGCCGGGCCCCCTCCGAACTCTCCGCTACGGTTGGCATTCAACCATCGTTGGGAGCACGACAAGGACCCGGTGGGGTTTCTCAACGCCGTACTTGAGGTACGGGAGGCGGGTGCCCAGATCGAAGTCGTCATGCTGGGTGAATCGTTCGAACGCACGCCGGATGGGATGGCCGAGAGACTGGAGAGGCTCGGGAGTACCTTGCTGTGGTCAGGCTTCAAGTCCGATCAGGCCGAGTACGCGCGCGCTCTCGGCGAGTGTGATCTGGTTGTGTCCACAGCACGCCATGAGTTCTATGGCATCGCGCTGCTCGAGGGGCTCGCCTGCGGCTGCTCACCCCTGGCCCCGAACCGCCTCGCTTACCCGGAACACCTGCCCGAGGAAGATCTCTACGCGGACCATGCGAGTCTGTGCGCCGCCCTGACCCGCGCGGCCACCCAAGTCAGCAGGTGGCGCAGCTCCGATCTGCGAGCAGGACGTCGCGAACTCGCGCAATCCCACGCGGCCGAGCAAACGGCCCTTCGGTTGGATGCCGCCTGCGAGGCCCTGCGGGGCGGGTCACGGGAGAAGCAGGTAGCCCGCTCTGGCCCACTCGGCGGGCCCTAGAGGCCTCATTTTTTCGTTTCCCGCTGGTTTCCGCTACCCTTGCAGGCATGGTCAGGGCCCCCAACAGCCGCACGCTGATCGCCGCCGCAACCGTTCTGGTCATCGCCGGTTTCGGAATCAGCACCCTGGTGAACGACCGCGCCCTCAATGAGGAGCGCAGCGCCCAGTTGATAGAGCAGCTGCCCTTCTACCCCATGAACACCTGCGTGGTGAGCGGGGAGGGACTGAGCTTCGGCACGCTCGTGATCGAGTTCTACGAGGACCACCTCGTCCTGCTCGCCAATGAGTCGGCCCGGCAGATCTTCCTGAGCGACCCGCGTACCTACTGGGACGTTCTTCGTCAGGAAGCTATCCGATCCCAGGCAGAGGCCTACCCCACGGCCAGTTGCGTGGTGAGCAAGGAACTCCTCGGGGCAATGGGCCCGACGATCAACCACCTGCACGGGATGCAGCTCGTGCTACTCTGCTGCAGCAGCTGCGTCTCCAAACTGAACAAGACTCCCGGACCATACTTGGAGACCTTGAACGAAGCCTATTTTCAAGCCGGCCGAGAGGCGGCTAACGACACGACCGGGTTCTGTCCCGTGACCGGGACCGCCTTGGGCGAGAAGGCCGTGGAAGTGCTGTGGGGAACCCGGCTCGTTAGGCTCGCCGACGAGAGCGCCAAGCTGGTCTTTCTTGGAGATCCCTGGCGGTACGCGCTCGAGCTGCGCTAGGCGTCAGGACTTGACGGTCAGCGCCTTGAGCTCCGCGACGACCATGTCGCCTACTTCACCCGTGGCGTGCATTGCGGTCCCCACGCCCTTCAGGCGGCCCGAGCGCAGGAGGTTTGAGACGGCAGCCTCGATAGCCTTCTCCGCATCGAGTTCCCCAAGGTAGCCGAGCATCATCCCGGCCGCCAGGATCGCGGCCACGGGAGACGCCACACCCTGGCCTGCGTACTTGGGCGCGGAACCGTGGATCGGCTCAAAGAGGCTCACTCGCCCGGGGTGGATGTTGCCCGAGGCCGCGATGCCCATGCCGCCCTGCACCATGGCCCCTAGGTCGGTAATAATGTCCCCGAACAGATTGGGAGTCACCGCCACGTCGAACCACTCGGGGTTCTTGACCATCCACATACAAGCCGCGTCGATATACGCGTGCTCGGTGGAGATGTCGGGATACTCGCTCGCCACCTCGGCGAACACACGCGTCCACAGGTCGTGGGCACGAACGGCGTTAGCCTTGTCAATCAAGGTGACCGTCTTGCGCCTGTTGCGAGAACGGGCCGTCTCGAACGCGTAGCGAACGGCTCGCTCCACACCCATGCGGGTATAGACCATGGTCTGAGTGGAAACCTCATGGGGTTGCCCCTTGTGAGCAAAACCATGCATGCCCGTGTACGCGCCCTCGGTGTTCTCGCGAACGATCACCATGTCCACGTCCTCAGGGCCCTTATTCTTGAGGGGGCATAGATCGGTGTGGAGCAACTTGATGGGTCGAAGGTTGATGTACAGATCTAGATCAAATCGACACTTCGCAATAATCCCGTACTCGACCTTACCCGGCTCCATGCGCGGGTCCCCGATGGCCCCGAGGAAGATCGCGCCCTGTTGCTTAACCTCTTCGAAGGCAGCGTCCGGGAACATCTCGCCCGTGTCGATGAAGTGCTGGCTACCGAAGGGGTACTCGGTCTTGCGCACGCCGAAGCCGAAGATGTCGGCGGCGGCATCGGTCACTCGCAGGGCCTCGTGGGTAACTTCTGGGCCGATACCGTCTCCGCCGATGATTGCGATTTCGTGTTGATTCATGAGTGGGATCAGGTGCGTAAGCGCTCTAGACGCTCGTCGGAGTACGGAACATGCCGGGAGTGTAGGCCACGATGCGGCCCTCAACTGCACTGGCAGCCACGGTCAGCGGCGAGCCCAGGTACAGTCGTCCGGGGCCACTACGCCCGTTGAAATTTCTATTGATGGCGCTGATGGTGACCTGCTCTCGGTTCTCGGATACGCCCGGTCCGCAACCGATGCATGCGCCGCAGCCGGGGTCGATGACCTGGACACCGGCGCGCTCGAACACCTCTAGGTATCCCTTGCGCTTGGCGTATTCAGCCACGGCCTCTGAACCGAATTGTATCAGCATTTGCGTCGCAGGCGAGACCTGGCGGCCCGCATCGAGGGCCTCCGACAAGACGAGAGCGTAGAAGTCCATGTCATGCTCTTTGCCCGCCGTGCACGAACCGCCGTAGGCGATGTCGATGGGCACGCCTTCCAATTCATCGATGGCCCGACCATAGGTAGGGTCGCCAGGCTCGGCCACCATGGGCACCAGGGTCGACAGATCGATCTGATGCACGCCGCCTGAGTACTCGGCTCCCTCGTCCGGGGCCACAAAGCGGGCGCGGAACGCGTCTGGGGTTACACCTTCGCGTCGTGCAGCAATCCACTCGGCAGTAAGGTCGTCCCCTTCGCAAATTCCTGAGCGCGCAGAACACTCGGTTGCCATGTTGCACAGCGTAGCTCGCTCATCCATCGAGAGTGACGCGAGCCCAGGCCCCCCAAACTCCATGACACGATCGAGGGTCTCTTCGCGCTTAGCGTAGGTGTCGAGAATGTGAAGCATCAGGTCCTTGGCCGTCATGCCGGGATTCAACTCCCCCACAAGCTCAAACCTAATGGACTCCGGCACGCGCACAATGGTGAAGCCCGACGAGACTAGGCCCGCATACTCAGTGGATCCCACCCCGTAAGCCAAGGCGTTGCTACCACCACCCATGCAGGTGTGGGAGTCCGTGGCCTGAATGAAGTCACCCGGGTCCACGAACAACTCACGAGCCACCTGATGACAGATGCCCGGCGAGATGCCGTCCTGAGCAGAGTAGTCCCGAACCCCTGTGTGGCGTTGGAACTCTCTCTGCAGGTCACGCAGAGCCTGAATCTTGTCGCTGAACGGCGCCATGCGCTCGACGCCATCGGCGTACAAGAGATGGTCCTCAAAGACGGCGAACTTCGCAGGGTTCTGGACGGTGTAGTCCTCGCCGTATTCCTGGCTCAGGAAGTGGTGGACCTGCGCGGTAGTGAATTCGTGGCTGTAGCCTCCGTCCACTTTGACGAGGCAGACGTTTCCAGGCTCCACGCAGGGTGCAGCACCCTCGCCATCGGGACCCGTAACGACCTTGGCCGCGATGATCTTCTCGCACATGTTCATGGGCCGCAGAGGTGTCTCCAGCGCCGGCACCGACACCTCTCCACTGGCGTAGAGGGCGGCAAACGGGAAGAGCCCTCCAGCCTCGACGATGGCGGCGCTAATCGGGTCGAGCCGCGAGGTGAACTCCTCCAAGGGGATTTCCTCTCCAGCCTGAAGGCGTCGCAACTGGTCGTGATCGCCCATCAGCTGTCCGAGGTTCACGTTGTTACGGCCATGGATGGGCGCGAAGGAGGAGGCGATAACGAGATACACGCCCGACCAGCGCTCGGCCTGGGGCGCCGTCTCGCGACTCGATCCCGTTCCCTTGCGCTGCCCGGAGACGATCACCTCAAAGCCACCATCCAAGAGCGAGCGAGACTCGAACACCCGCTGTCCTTGCTCATCGATCAGGCCCGCGTAGGCATCAAGGGCGATGTCCTCGGGCCGATGCCTGAAGCAGACCCAAGCCGGGGTCATGGTGTCGGTGTTGATGTCATCCAGCAGTTCCGCCAGATCCACGTCCTCCATGCCCAGCTCTACCTCGCCACGCAGTTGTGCGCCGATGCGAGCCAGGTCCTTGGTCAAGAAGAGCGCGCGCTTGCCAGGAGTCAAACGCACGACCTTGCGGCCATCGGCCGCTGTGTGAATCAACGGGTTCATGCTTGCTCTAGCCCGCCGTATTCTCAATCAACATGGCGATGCCCTGACCGCCACCGATACAGGCCGAACCCACGCCGTAGCGCTTGCCGCTACGACGCAACTGGTAGCACAGGGTCAAGATCAGGCGCGTTCCCGTGGCACCCAGCGGATGCCCAAGGCTGATGGCACCGCCGTTCACGTTGCACCGATCGCGATCGAGGCCCAGCTCTTTCTCGCAGCCCAGGTACTGGGCGCTGAAGGCCTCGTTGATCTCGAAGTAGTCCACGTCGTCCGTGCTCAAGGAGGCTCTCTCCAAGAGCGTACGGATGGCGGGCACCGGGCCGATGCCCATCTCCTTGGGATCGACGCCCACGTAGCTCCAGCCACGGATGGTCGCCATCACGTCCAAGCCATCGGCCTTGGCGCGCGCGTCGGTGGTCACCACGACAGACGCCGCACCGTCCACGATGCCGCTGGCATTGCCTGCGGTCACGGTGCCTTCCTTCCCGAAGGCGGCGCGCAGGCCACTGAGAGCCTCGATGGTGGTCTCGGGCTTAATGTGGTCGTCGGTGTCGATCACGCGCTCGCCCTTGCGGGTCTTGAGTGTCACCGGGGCGATCTCTTCGGCGAAGAGCCCCTCGCTGACGGCCTTGGCCCCCAGCTCGTGGCTGCGGAAGGCGTATTCATCCTGGGCTTCGCGACCGATGTCCAGGCGCTTGGCCACGCGCTCGGCGGTCTGAGCCATGTAGGTGTCGGCGTAGGGGTCGTACAGGCTGGCGAACAGGAGGTCCTGCATCTCGGGGGCCTTGCCGAATGGAAAGCCGCGCCGCGCGCCGTACAGCACGAAGGGGGCCTGACTCATGTTCTCGATGCCGCCGGCGAGCACGGTCGTCGCCTCACCAAGCTGGATCAGTTGGGCCGCGCTGACGATGGACTGGATGCCCGAGCCACAGAGTCGGTTGACGGTAAGCGCCGGAGCGTGCTCGGGAACCCCTGACCGCAGTCCCACGTGCCGGGCACCGTAGATGGCGTCCGTAGAGGTCTGGAGGGCATTGCCCATGACCACGTGATCGACGCTGGTCGGATCCACCTTCGAACGCTCCAGGGCGGCCATGGATGCATGCACGCCAAGATCGATGGCGGACAGATCCTTGAACGCTCCGTAGCCGGGTGTGCCCACGTACTCGGCCATGGGTGTGCGCGCTCCACCGACGATGACGACTTCTTGACTCATGATTGGTTGTTTCCTGGCGGTTGAGTGAACGGCCTACTTGCCTTGGAACGACGCCTTTCGCTTTTCGAGGAACGCGGCCATGCCCTCGGCCATGTCTTCTGTAACCGATGCCTTGCCGAAGAATTCGGTCTCCATCTGCTCCCCTTCGGACTGGGTCATGTCCCAGCCCCTCAGGATGGCCTGCATCCCTAATTCGATGGCCAGCGGGCCCTTGCTGAGCATGGACTTGACCAGCTTGGCCGTGCCTTCCTCCAGATCCTCGGGCGCGAAGATGCGGTTGATCACGCCGACACGGTGAGCCTCTTCAGCCGAGACCATGTCGCCGGTCAGAATCCACTCCCTCGCCACGCCAGGGCCGGCGATGCGCGACAGACGCTGACTGCCGCCATAGCCGGGGATGATGCCCAGGCTCACCTCGGGCAATCCCAGGCGTGCGGTGTTGGAGGCCGTACGCAAGGTGCAGGCCAGAGCCAGCTCACAACCGCCACCCAGAGCGAAGCCGTTGACCATGGCCACCGAGGGCTTGCCCAACTCGTCGAGCTTGCGGAAGACGGACTGACCGAACCCGGCCAGCTTGGCCGCCTCTTCGGACTGCCCCGCCACCTCGAGCAGCTCGCCGATGTCGGCGCCAGCCACAAAGGCCTTGTCCCCTGTGCCCGTGATCACGAGCGCACGGATGTCCGTATCCCCCTTGACGTCGTCAAATGCCTCACCCAACTCAGACAGAGTCTGATGGTTGAGAGCGTTCATCTTGTCGGGCCGGTTGATCGTCACGCGAGCGACGGCGCCGTCCTTGTCGAGGAGGATGTTCTCGAATGTCACGGGTAGGTCCTGGATGGGGGGTGGATAAGGGAGAAAAACTCAGTCGTTCTCGACGACGGTCATGCGCACGACCTGGACAGGCTCGACGGGCGCAGATCCCTCACCACCCGGGGTGCAAGCCCCGCCGGCAATGGCATCCAATGCCTCGAGCCCTTCGGTCAAGCGACCGAACGCGGTGTACTGGTTGTCCAGGAAGCCGGCCTCGCCGTGACAGACGAAGAACTGGCTGCCCGCCGAGTTGGGATCCTGTGAGCGCGCCATGGAGAGCACGCCGCGCTCGTGGTGCACGTCATTGAATTCGGCGTCGATCTGATAGCCCGGACCGCCGGTGCCGGGAGGGCCCGAGCCCCCGTCCTTGGTGTTGGGGCAGCCACCCTGGATCATGAATCCGGGGATGACGCGGTGGAAGCGGGTGCCGTCATAGAAACCCTCGCGGGCCAGCTTCACGAAGTTCTCCACGTGGCCCGGAGCCAGGTCGGTGAAAAACTCGGCGGTCATATCACCGGCTTCGGTCTCGATCTTCACGGTCACGTTGGCAGTCGTCTTAGGCATCGGTATGGGTATTTCTTAGGAGTCAGAGTTATCAGAAGTGCCCTCTGGGGCGGTTATGACGATGGCTCGCCGAATGATCTGCCGCGTACGCGGCCTGTGAGTTGCAGGGTTGCGGCGGTCGAACACCGCCTTGACGCTATCCACCACCGCTTCCACTGCGGGCATGCCCGTCAGCACCTGGCCAAAACCCGTGTACTTACCGTCGAGGCTGGGATACACGGCGTGCATGACGAAGAACTCGCTGCTGGCCGAGTCAAAGGCGGGGATGGTCTTCCCGTTCTTGTCCTTGCTGTCGACGCCAAAACGCGCCATGGAGAGCACGCCGGGCAGGTGGCGCCTGGCATTGAACTCGTTCTTCAGGGTTCGGGGCGCGGGGCGCTCGGGCCGAGCGCTGCCTGCCTGGACCATAAAACCGGGCACGACCCGGTGAAACTGGTTGTCGTCGTAGAAGCCGGTGTAGACCAGATCGAGGAAGTTACGCACGTGATTGGGTGCCACATCAGGCCACATCTCGGCGCGCAGGGGACCGTGCAGCGTGAGCAGCACGACCTGATAGCCGGAGAGCTGTTCTGCGGGCATGGTCATGAAGTCCAGCCCTTGCGGCGCACCTCGTAGAATGGGAACGCGAACCTCCTGGCCCTCTCCCAGATTCAGGTTCAGTACCAGCTCCGTATCGTCCGCTAGCTTGGCCGTCGCCAGAGCGGGCCCGATGTTGAGGCTGGTCGTAACTCCTTGCTCCGCAGCCAGTGGCAGGCTTGCCTTGCCCTTGCGACTCCCCAGAGCCGTGCCCTTCACCGAAAACGCCGCGGGCGACAGAGCCCATGCCGGAATCTGCGTTGCAGCCCCCGCCACCTGAATGCTCAGCTCGACGTCGAAGCTCTCACCCGCGATATAGACCTCGGGCACGGCCAAGGCGTAGCGGACTTCCGCTGCCGCCGGCTCAGGATCCTGAGTACAGAATGCCCCTGCCGCGAGCACGAGAGTGCCGAGGCCGGAGAGGACGTGGGATGATCTCATGACTTCTTGTCCCCTTCCCAGGCGTAGTACCCCTCGCCCGTCTTGCGGCCCAGCTTGCCCTCGGCCACCTTGCTGCGCAGGCTCGCGGGCACCGAGAAGGCGGGCTCATCGGGATAGCGCTCGGTCCAGCCCTCGAGGATGGAGAGGGTCGTGTCGAGCCCCACGTAGTCGGTCAGGGTCAGGGGGCCCATCGGGTGGCCGCAGCCGAACTGCATGGCCGCGTCGATGTCCTCCTTGCTGGCATCCCCGCGGTCGAGCATCTCGATGGCCTGCACCATGTAGGGCACAAGCAGTCGGTTGACCACGAAACCCGGGGTGTCTTTACAGGAGACGGGGGTCTTTCCGCAGGCACTCCCGAAGGCGCGTGCGGCGTCATAGACATCCGCATCGGTTTCGTCGGTGCGCACGACCTCGACCAGACGCATGAGTTGGACGGGGTTGAAGAAGTGCAGGCCGACGAAGCGCTCGGGACGGCCCGAGGCGGTCGCCATCTCGCCGATGGGGAACGAGGAGGTGTTGGAGGCAAAAATGGTCTCGGGCTTGCAGGTGCCGCCCAGCTCACTGAAGAGCCCCTTCTTGGCGTCCAGGTTCTCGACGATGGCTTCCACAACCAGGTCACAGTCGGCGAGGCTGGCCTTCTCGGTGCTGGAGGTGATCCGCCCGCGCGTCTCGGCCACCCAGGCCTGGGCCTCGTCCTCGCTCATCTTGCCCTTCTCGACGTTCTTGGACGCGAGCTTCGCGAGGCTCTTCTCGATGCGCGCGATGCCTTTCGCCAGGGCACCTTCGTCCATCTCAAAAGCGACAACGTCGCAGCCTCCCTGGGCGGCGACCTGAACGATTCCGTGGCCCATTAGGCCACATCCGACGACTCCGACTTTCTTGATTTCCATGGGTGCGTTCTAGTGGTTGGTCCGGAGCTGAATGCGCGTCCGGAGTGGAGGTGAAGGGCGTCAGCCCGGTGTGTTCGTTGTGCCCTCGCGGTGGAAGGCGGCGGCCAGCCCCATGCCCCCTGAAATACACAGGCTTGCGAGGCCGTGGGTTCCCCCACGACGGGCCAGTTCGTGCAGCAGCGTGACGACGATGCGGGCCCCCGTGGCCCCGATGGGGTGCCCCAGGGCAATGGCCCCGCCGTTGACGTTGAGCTTCTCCGAATCGAAGCCCATCTCGCTCTGGCAGGCCAGGACCTGGGCAGCGAAGGCCTCGTTCAGCTCGATCAGGTCGTAGGCGTCCAGGGCCAGGTCGTTTTGGCGCTGCAGTTGTTCGAAGGCCGGGACCGGGCCGAGGCCCATGATGGTGGGATCCACGCCGCCCGCGGCGATCGCGCCCACCCGGGCCAGGGGCTCGAGGCCCATCTCGCGGGCCGTGTCCTCACCCATGAGCAGCACCGCAGCAGCACCGTCAGTGATGCCCGAGGCATTGCCCGGGGTGACCGTGCCCTCGTCCGCAAAAACGGCCGGCAGCTTCCCGAGCCGCGCCATGTCCGTGTCGGGTCGCATGTGCTCATCCGCGCTGATGGTGACGGTCTCCTTGCGACCCACGACCTCTACGGGGCTCAACTCCGCGTCGAAGCGTCCGGCCTCAGCGGCCGCACCGGCCTTGCGCTGGCTGTCCAGGGCGAAGGCGTCCTGCTGCTCGCGCGTGATCGAGTACTGCCCGGCCAACTTCTCGGCGGTCGCGCCCATGAGCATGTCCGCCAGGGGGCAATGAAAGCCGTCCTGATACATCGAGTCGACGACCTTGCTGTGGCCCAAGCGATAACCACGCCGCATCTTGGGGAGGAAGTAAGGCAGGCCGCTCATGCTCTCCACACCACCCGCCACAACCACATCGGCGCGGCCCAGGCGAATCGAGTCCGAGCCGAATTGGATGGCTTTTAAGCCACTGCCGCAGGCCATGTTAACCGTAGTCGCGGTGGTGGTCTCAGGGATGCCCGCCCGCACGGCGATCTGACGGGCCACGTTCGGGCCGCCTCCCGCCTGACGGCCGTTACCCATGAAGACCTCCCCTACACGCTCGGGGTCGACGGTGGAACGCGCGAGCAGGTCGGTCACCAGGGAGGTTCCCAGGTCCGCCGCGGAGAGGTCGGCAAAGGAGCCCAGGTAGCGCCCGATGGGCGTACGCAGGGCGTGGGTGATCACCACGCCGCGTGCGGCCGTGTTCGAAGCTGTGGTGGTGGGTGTGCCCATGGGTAGTCCCTGCAGATCTCAGGTGTCGCGAGCTTCCTCGCCTGATGCGGAGGAGACTTGTGCGACCGGGTTGGAGCGAGCTCTTGGCCCGCTCGAGACGCGACGCCAACGGCCGTGCCACGCTCCCGCATCCTTAAGATTTGGGCCAACCAGGGTAGTGCCCCCCCGTTTCACCTTCAAGGCGTGCGGGCAGTCCTTGTGGGGGTCTTGAGTTCGCATGGGGGTCTCGATGCCGGAGAGGTTTTGCCGAAGCCGTTCTTCGCGTGCCATACTGGAGGCTGCCTCCCATGCCCTCCCCCATCCAAGAGACCCCCAGGCTGGCCAGAATCAGCCCGCCGGGCTCCAAGGCCCACACTGAGGCGCTCATCAGTCTCCTAGAGGACGACAGCCCCGTGGTGCAGGCCGAGGTACGAGGCGAGCTGGAACGACAGGGCAGAGCCGCCCATCCCGCCCTCAAACGAGCGGCACGCAGTGCGCGCGCTCGGGTTCGGGGTCGCGCACGCCAGATTCTCCTGGATGACGCCCGCCGCAGCCATGTGCGCCGCTTGATCCGCTATGCCTCCCGCTCGGAGCACGACCTTGAGAAGGCCCTGTTCCTGCTCGACCGGCATGCGAGCCCCAGGACCGACACGCGCCCCCACCAGCGGGTCCTGGACATGATGGGCAACAAGTTGCGCACGCGCGTCCGCGTTCTGACTCCCGGAAAACCCCGGGTGGCGGCCCTCGTGCAGCTCCTCGCGAGCGACATGGGTTTCGCGGGATCCGGTGGAGACTATCACCACCCCTCCAACATCTTTCTGTCCGACGCCATCGAGAGGCGCACCGGCATGCCATTGACCCTGTGCGCGATCTACGCCTTTACGGCCCGCAGGGCAGGCTTGCAGACCGGGCTCCTGCCCTTGCCCGGCCACGTGCTACTCGCCGTCCACGAAGCCGGAAGGCGCTACATTCTCGATCCTTTCGGTGGTGGGAAGTTGCTGGACAAACACCACTGCGCCGGCTACTTGGCGGCCCACGAGTTGCCCTACTCCGAGGAGTATCTGTGCGATGCGAGCGACACGCAGATGTTCCTGCGCCAAGTGGGCAACCTGATCCACAGCTGCAAGCTGCGTGGCCGCTGGCGAGATGCCCGCAACCTGGCCCAAGTCCAGGCCGTGCTTCTGCGAAGGTGAGTGGTGTGCCTGGCAACGAAATTTGTCAGCGATTCCACCTTTTTCTATAGCTCAGAGGGTCCCATATCGGGACGTAGCCTTTCCACCTCCCCCTTCCCCCCACGGGCACTTAGGGTTGAATTTCGGCTTGAGGTTCCCCATCCCCCGAGCTAGCCGACCCCCTCTACGGCGCTGATTGTCAATCAGCCCACAAGTCCAGCCTGCCACCATGTCCCAACGAAAATCATCAGAACCACTCGGAAAAATCACGGCCCTTAAAGTGTCCCTATTGGCAGTAGCGCCGATGGCCCTTTGCCTCTTGCTGGCAGCGCCCGCAGCTGCCCAATACAACGAGCGGCCGGCCCTGGTCGGATCTGGTGCTCCGGGAGTGGATGCAAGCGGTCGGTCGATCAAGAACAAGCGCGTTCGCGCCATTCATGATTCCGATCCGACGGCTCAAGGGGCCACGGGCGCGCTCATCCAGCGCGACCCTTTCCTCGCCTACCAGTTGGGTCGCAACCTCAACTTCCGCGAATTCCGCACCCGTGACGGGGTTTTCTCAACCATTGGAAATCTCGGCGGCCCCATGCCGGACGGCACAACGGCGAAGATCACAGCCAACAACCAGCTGAGCTGCTCGGGGTGCCACAATCTGCCCCAGGGCAATCCGGGAGGCGGGGTCAGCTTTCACAAGGACGGAGGGTTCTCCCGCAACTCGCCCCACTACTTCGGGGCTGGGCTGGTCGAAATGCTCGCCCTGCAAACCCGGGCCCAGATCCTCTCCGCATGCGACACCAACGGCGATGGCTGGATTGACGTCGCGGAAGCGACGTCTGCCCCGGCCCTCAACGTTGAGACTTACCCGGGCGGACCGAATGTAAAATTCGGGTCGCTGGCCCTCTCGGGTGGTGCCACCGGAGTCCCGAGCCTCAACAACATTTTCCGCGTCTGGTTTGTTGATGCCACTGGCAGTCCCGTCTCCGGGGCCAGCGAAGTCGATGGGGTCGCAACCGTTGGCTTCAACTTCCACATGGTCGTCTGGGGCTGGGGACAGGGTCCGGGACGCAGCGCGCTCAACCCCACCAACCGTGCGTTTTATTGGGATCCGGCGAATGCCCACAGCGGGTTGCAGGCCTTCGACCCTTCCACCACCAATGACCCGAACGGGGATGGAGTCAGCCTGCCCACGACCTCGGGAGCCATTCAGTTCCCGGCAACCCACAGGGCGCCAGACGACGGATCAGCGATGGACGCAATGGGGTTCAGCCGTACCGATCCGGATGGCGACCTCTACATGAATGAGATTAGTGAAGGGGATCTAGATCTCGCCGAGTGGTTCATGCTCAACATCCCCAGGCCCGCATTCGCCGGTTCCAAGAAGGATTTCATAAGGGGCGTGACGCTCATGGAGCGCATGAAGTGCACGACGTGCCATCAACCGCGTTGGGACCTCAAGCCGCAGGACGCGACATTTGATGGCGATCGTCGCCTCTTCGACTTGAACGTGACTTGGAACAAGACCACCGAGCGCCTTGAGGGAGCACTGAATCCGCTCTACACCAAGGTCGGTCTGGATTTCGCCCCTAACCGTTCAGGCTTCGCTGTTGAGGGCATATTCTCCGACTTCAAGCACCACGACATGGGTGACGGATTCAAGGAGACCGATTTCGGGGGGGTCGAGAACACGCTCTGGCGCACGCCGTTCCTCTGGGGAGTCGGAAGCGGCTTCCCGTGGGGCCACGATGGCCAGTCCTTGACGATCGAGCACGCGATCCTGCGCCATGATGGCGAAGGGTCCAGCTCGAAAATCGCCTTCCAGAGCGCGTCGGCAAGGGACAGGGAAAGGCTGCTGAGATTCCTCAGCAATCTGGTGCTCTACGACGTCGAGAGCCTGCCCAGCGACCTTGATGGCGACGGAGTGATCTCCCCGAACTTCGTGGTCGCGGGAATGGACACCGGAATGGAACGCTTCAACGCCGAGTGGTTGTTCCAGACTCCACTGCAGATCCAAGGACCTGTGACCGTGGCCGGCAACGTGATCCGGTCGTTCGCAGGCACGAATATCGACGCCGCCTACCAGCAGCTGGCCCCCTATCGAGTCGATGCCGACAGTGATGGCTGGCCGGATGTCTGGGATGCTGCCCCGGGCGTGCCAGGCTACAAGGACGGCGTGAACTGACCGTTCCCCTTGTGGGGCAGGGGGAGTGTGCTTGCCTACTTGAAGTACTGGCTTGGCAACCAGTATTGCAGGGGTTCAAGAAGCTCAAGAGCTAGGGCCCCACCCCGACCGGGATCGAACCCCCGTCAAGCGAGAGCGGGCTCTATTTGAAGGTGACTGACACGGCCTCGCTGAACCCCGAAGGAGCGCCGGCGGGGTTGCGATGCCAGTATTGGAAATTCCACGTCTCACCAGACTGGATGGAAGCACCGCCCGAAGAGGGGATCCCGAAGCCCGGCCCCCCTGACGCTGAGTTGGAGATGTCGGTACTGAACGTTCCCGCCGCCGATATTGCACCCAAGTCCAAGCGGTAGCGGCTCAAGATCCCACCCGTAACGCACAGGTCTCCGAGGGCGCCCGCGGGATTCGAGACAATGGAAGCTCCCGACCCTATCAATAGGTACGTGAACTGGCCCGGTGGGCCGCCGCTCAGATCGAGAGCGATGGGGTTCGTGAGGTCGCAACCTGACGCACCGATACCAGCCACGTTGTTGGGGCTTCCACCACCAACGGTGCAGTAGAGGCTGGTACATCCCAATAAGTCGTATTGGTAGGCGGAACCAGAGTCGGTGGCGACGTCATCATCATCGACCGCTCCGACCAGCAGGAGATCATTGAGGAGGCGAACGCTGCCCCCGAATCGGTCGCCCGCAGCGCCGTCGCCTGCCACGATCTTCGATTCAAGGGCACCGGTTGCCACGTCAAGAACGTAGACCGCCCCTGAATTCGGTCCGAGCGGATTGCTGAAAGCAGAGCCAACTGCGACCCGCGTTCCGCCGAGGTCTAGGCCATACCCGAACTCGTCTCCGCTCATGCCATCTGGTGCCCGGTACTTGGCCAGCTGGTTTCCCGAGGCCACATCGAACACGTAGATGGCGCCGGCATCGATTGCGCCCAAGAAGTCCCGCTTGTGGGCGCTCACGACAGCCAGTCCCCCTTCCATGTCCAGCTTCCAGCCGAACAGGTCGCCTGCTGACGTGTCATTACCCACGAGCTTGTGAAGCTGGGCCCCGGTTGCAGCATCAAATATATAGGCAGAGCCGGCATCCGGACCGAGAGCGTCATCGTAGTTCGCGCCCACCAAGACGAGGCCGTTGTCCATGGCGACGGTCCATCCCAACCGATCATTGGCGGTGGCGTCCGTCGGTACAAGCGAATGCAATTGAACGCCAGTCGTCCAATCGAAGACGAAGGCCTCTCCACTGTCGACAGCCGCTCCATCCCGCGTGTGACCTCCCACAGCTGCGAGGTTGCCTTCCGCGGACACCCCAATCCCGAAATGCCCCTTCACGTCCAGGGTTCCCGGTACAAGTCGACCCACTTCAACGCCATTGGACAGGTCGTAGACATAGACGCAGCCCACCATGGAAACGCCACCAATGCTGTGGTGCGGAGACCCGATGAGAACAAAGCCGTTCTCGATGGAGACACTAAAACCGAACTTGTCGTTCGAAGCTCCATCGGCGGCGACGATCTTGTAGAGCTCCTGCCCTGTCACCGAGTCGAAGACGTAAGCCGCCCCCGTATCCGCTCCATTGACAACGGCATTGCGCGCCCCAACTACCGCGTACGACCCCTCGACGTCCAACGCATGCCCGAACGCCTCAGCCGGCCCCGCATCGGATGCGACGTACTTGAAGGACTGCGTTTGCGCTCCCAAGTCTGACGCCACCCATAGCAGCGCGACAGGGAGCAGGAAATTGCGTCTCAACATGGGAAGTGGGTCTAAGCAGCGCCTGAATTCGAGCGAGCCGCAGCAGCAGAATGTGAAACCCGGCTCAAGATCCGATAAAGAGTACCCCGCTCAGAGAGAAACGGGCGCCTTGATGTAACCGACCTACGAGAGCGCTACGGAAGGCCAGGGTTTGACGCATCTGCCGGCCAAGAGTTCTCTTCCCCCTTATGGAAGGCGGGCCACGGCCCTTGGCTATGCCAAGCGGGCCACCACCGGGGCGTGATCGGAGGGCTTGGGGCCATCGCGGGCCTCGAGTGCCACGTGCACCGCGGTACACGCATCCAGGGCGGGGTCGGACATGAGGAAATGGTCGATGCGCATGCCCGCCTTGCGCTGCCAACCACGACTGCGAAAATCCCACCACGTGTACTGGCCCGCGTCCTGGTTGTGCTTGCGGAAGGCATCAGAGAGGCCACAGCCCATGATCCTTGCCAGAGCGTCACGCTCGGGCTCCGAACACAGCACCTTGTCGCGCCAGGCCTCAGGATCGTGGACGTCGCGGTCGTCGAAGGTGATGTTGAAGTCCCCGGTCAGGACGACCTTCTCGCTCATGTCGTAGCGTTCGTCCACCAGGTCGTGGAGCTGTTCAAGCCACTTGAGCTTGTAGGCGTACTTGGGATCTCCCACCTCACGGCCGTTGACCACGTACAGGTTCAGAAGCATCACCTCCCCACCTACGATGGCACCCAAAACCCGCGCCTCCGCTCCCGGCTCATCGTCGGGAAATCCCGTGAAGACATCCTCGATCCCAACCTTGGAGAGAATGGCCACACCGTTGTAGGTCTTCTGCCCATGGGTCACGACCTGATACCCCAGGTCCTCGAATGGCTCGCGCGGGAAGAGCTCATCCACCACCTTGGTCTCTTGAAAGCAGACGACGTCGGGTTGCTCGGATTCCAGCCAAGGCAGCACCCGGGGTAAGCGAGCGCGCAGGGAATTCACGTTCCAGGTAACGATGTCCACGTGCGCAGCGTAACTTCTGGCCATGGCCACTCCCAGCCACAAGCGCCTCCTGTGGGTGGCCGTCCTGCTCTCCATCGCCACGGCCATCGGTGCCAACCACCGCGCGAGCAAGGGTCAATGCGCACTGCTGAGATGGGAAAAGGATTTTGTGAGGTTGGAAACGGGCCAGCCCCTCTACGGACGGGGGGGGGTATTTGGGGACGAGCCCACAGCCGAGGGCTACCCGACCCTGCCCTTTAGCCTACTCCTGCTCAGCCCCTTCCGAGCCCTGGGACCCCGCCTGGGGCCGCTCGCCTGGGCCGTGTTCAAGATCGGTTTGGCCTGGTGGATCGTCCTGCGCGCCTTCGAACTTGCCGCCGGAAGCGCCAGTCGCTTCCCACCCTGGGCAGCATGGGTGGTGTTGCTATTGAGCGTGCGCGTCCTGCACTCGGACGTGCAGCACGGCAACGTGAACCTTCTGGTGGGCGCTGTGGTACTGGCCGCTTTCAGCGCCTGGGAAAGAGGCCGGGACTTGCGGTCGGGCCTGCTGTTCGGGGTAGCGGCGGTCCTTAAGGTGACACCGCTCCTGGGGCTGTTGTACCTGGCCCGCAAGGGGAGCGTGCGCGGTATCGTGGGTGTTGGTCTGGGCGTATGCCTATGCACATGGGTCATCCCCGCGCTTTGGCTGGGTTGGGAGGCCAACCTGGAGCTCACCCGTGCGTGGTGGCAGCAGATGGTTGGGCCTTACCTCGCGGGCACGCCCCTCACCATCGTTCAGACCGAGCAGATCAACCAATCCATGCTGGGGGTTGGCGCGCGCTGGTTGACGGACTGCGTCGCGATCGTCGCTCGCCCTCCCATCCACCCCAGCGATACGTCCATCCACCTGCTGACCCTCTCGCCAGAGGTCTTCCGGTGGGTCCACCGTGTCGGCTGTGTCCTGGTCCTCATCCTACTCTGGCGCTCCATTCGCCCTCAGATGGAGCGCCGCGGATCATTCGTCCTCGGCGAGGCGGCCATGGTGGCAATGTCCATGCTGATCCTCTCCGAGCGTAGCTGGAAACAGCACTACGTCCTCTTGCCCCTGGCCCTCACCTTCCTGACCTGGGCCCTAGCCCAGGGCTCGCTCGCGCCAGGCCTGCGGCGCCTGAGCTGGACAGCCCTGGTGGGGGTCACGTTCCTGGTCGGGCTGAGCGGGGATGCGGTGCTGGGTGACCGTGGCGCCGACCTGGCCGAGGCCTATGGGGCGTGGTTCTGGGCCGCGGCGCTCCTGCTTGGGACGCTGGGCGCCCTAATGAGGGACAGAAGACCAGATTGCGAGCCTTTGGGGCCCCCCCGGTCCCCTTAGCGGCGCCGAGTCACTATCCTACTCGCCCTTCAAGTCTGCGCCGCTGGGACATTCGCCCCGCGCAGACATCCTCTGACCACTCCGAACACAAACAGTTGAATCAAACCAGTCGAGACAGCCGAGGCCCGCGTCGGCCGCAAGGCAGCAACCGAGGCGGCCCCCGCCGTGGCGGTAGCGCGAGTAAGCCCCGCCGCAGCTCAGGCAACGCCGAACCCCTGCACCCCGTGCTGGACGTGCCTCCCATCGAGACCTTTGCCGAGTGGGACCTGGGAGCAGAAGTCCAGGCAGCCATCGCCGGAATGGGTATCGTCAAGCCAACGCCCATCCAGGCCCTGACGATCGGTCCAGTGCTTGATGGCAAGGACGCCATCGCCAAGGCCGAGACGGGGACAGGCAAGACTCTCGCTTTTGGTGCCCCCATGATCGCCAGGGTGGACGCCGGTCGCACGACGGTGCTTGGGCTGGTTCTCTCTCCCACGCGAGAACTGTCCGAGCAGGTACACGAGGTACTCAAGGAGCTCGGTGCGGCGCGCGGCATCAAGACGGCGTTGATCGTGGGCGGTGAGCCCATGCGGCCTCAGGTGCTCGCCCTGCAAAATGGAGCGCAGGTTGTTGTCGGGACGCCCGGCCGGGTGCTGGACCTGATGAACCAGGGCTTCTTGAGCTTTCCTTGGACCGAATTCGCCGTGCTCGACGAAGCCGACAAGATGTTGGAGATCGGCTTCATTGACGACATTGCGAAGATCCTCGCCGCCTGCAATGAAGAGCGTCAGACCTTGCTCTTCTCGGCGACCTTCCCGCCACCGCTTCTGAAGCTGGCACGAACCTACACCAAGGACCCTATCGAAGTCGCTACAGCCTCTGGCATGGCGACGGTGGACAACATCACCCAGTACCACCTGAAGGTCACCGACGAGAACCGCGTACGCGGACTGTCGATGATGATCAACTCCAGTGCGGAGGAGGATGTGTTCCTGGTGTTCTGCGAGAGGCGAACCGACGTGGACCGCCTGCTGCGCCGTCTTGAGCGCGAGCGCTTCTCCGTAAAGGCACTTCACGGTGGCTACGATCAGGCCTCGCGCTTTCGGGTCATGACGGCGTTCCGAACGGGCGAGGTGAAGGTCCTGCTCGCCACCGACGTCGCATCCCGGGGGCTGGACGTGTTGCACGTCACGCACGTGGTCAACTTCGGCGTACCGCGCGACATCGCTGATTACACCCACCGCATCGGGCGCACCGGACGGGCGGGTCGGTACGGGACGGCTGTAACGCTGGTGGGGCCCGAGGACGGCCGACGCTGGTCTTCCCTATGCGCCCAGGCATCCTACGAGATCGCCGAGGCAGATAACCCTCGCTCCGTGCACCCCAAGCGCAAGCCCGGCGAGAAGAAGACTCCACCGGCGAAGAAACCCAAGCCACAAGCCAGCAGTCCAGAGACGGAGCCCCCGATGGATGCGGCCTCAGAGCAGGCGCCTGGACCCAGCGAGTCCCCCACTGCGGGGTTCGGTCTTGGCATCATGGAATCGGAGCCCTCGGTCGCAGATTCCGCGCCTGAGACCCCCGCGGTCCCAGAACCGCAACCCGAACCTGAAGCGACTCCCGAAGCAGGGCCTGACGCAGAGACCGATACGGGATCGGGTTTCGGCGCCGGCCTGTGAACTTGAGGCGGACCGATGTCTGGAACGAACCCCTACCAAACGGGCACAGCCTCGAAGTTGCCAGAGAGGCCCTACCGCCTCACGTTTCTGCCCATGAACGTGACGTTGGAGATCCAGCCTGAACAGCTGCCCGCCTCAGGTGAAGGCCTCCCGGGGTCCATTCTCGACATCGCGTTGGCCAGCGGTATCGACGTCGATCATGCCTGCGGCGGTGTGTGCGCCTGCTCGACCTGCCACATCATCGTTCGCGAGGGGGAAGGATCTTGCCCGGAGCCAACAGAAGATGAGGAAGACATGCTCGACAACGCTCCGGGCCTTGAGCTGGGTTCGCGTCTCGCCTGCCAAGCCGTCCCCGATGGCAGCAGTCCGGTGACGGTCGAGATCCCCAACTGGAACCGCAACCACGCCCAGGAAGCGACCCACTAGGAATGGACGCGCACCTCGCCAACCCTCGCGGCTTCTGTGCGGGTGTCGACCGCGCCATAGAGATCGTCAAGCGGGCCCTGGAGAGATACGGCACCCCGGTGTACGTGCTGCACGAAATCGTTCACAACAAGCACGTGCTGGAGGACCTGGAGTCACGGGGAACCATCTTCGTCCGCTCCCTTGAAGAAATCCCCAGCGGTGGGGTCACCATCTTCAGCGCCCATGGGGTCTCCGATGCCATCGTGCGCGAGGGCCGTGAGAGAGGCCTAAAGATCATCGACGCCACGTGCCCCCTGGTGACCAAGGTCCACAACCAGGCCATCCACTACGCCAACAATGGCCGCGAGGTGATCTTGATCGGCCACCCGGGGCACCCGGAGATGGAGGGCACCCAGGGCCGCATCCCCGGCAAGGTCCACATCCTCTCCACGGTGGCGGAGGTCGAGGCCCTTGAGGTAGCCGATCCGGCAAGACTGGCCTACGTCACCCAGACGACGCTCTCAGTCGACGACACCCGCGACGCCATCGAAGCCCTCACCCAGCGCTTTCCCGCCATCCAGGGCCCCGACGTGACGGACATCTGCTACGCCACACAGAATCGGCAGAACGCCGTCAAGGGACTGCTCCCCGACGTGCAGTTGCTGCTCGTGGTGGGTTCTGCCAACTCATCCAACTCCAATCGCCTGCGCGAGCTAGGAGAGCGTCACGGCGTGCCCTCCTATCTCGTCGACCATCCCGACCAAATTCAAAACGAATGGGTCGAAGGCGTCAGAAAGGTCGGCGTCACCGCGGGCGCCTCTGCACCCGAGTCCTTGGTGAAGCTGGTGCTGAACCGCCTGACAGAAATGGGCGTCGGTGAGTGCCACGAAATGCCTGGCAAGCTGGAAACGGTGGTCTTCCAGATGCCGGCTGAGCTGAACTGACCGGAGTGCTCTCTAGAATTTCCAGCCGATGGTCAACAGGTAGAGGCTGTCCACTCTCTCGGCACCCGAAGCAGGAGTATTGTCCCAGTCCATGACCCACTGCACCTGGGCGAACATGTTGTCCCCGATGGTGGCCTTCGCTCGCGTGTCGAGCTTTGAATACACGTCGTTCGAGTCTTCCACGCTGGGGTAGACCTCGGCGCTCTGCAAGAACTCCCAGCGATCGTTGGGCTTCCAGCCCAGGTTGTAGGCCAATCGACCGGCCATGTAGCTCTGGGCTTCAGCTCCGGCCTCTTCCTGATTGAACCAGGTCAGCCCCAACTCAGCGGATGCGTCCCAATTCTCTGAAGAGAGGAGCTGACGTCCAGCACCCGCGCCAAGGGTTGTCCGTAGATCGACCCCCGCCTGCGCGTCAGCTTCCGCACTGGACTGGGCCAGCCAGTAGGTCTTCTCCGTAAAGAAGCGGTCGTACTGGGCCTTCCCGAACGACTTGCGTTGGGTGATGAGATCCGATTCCTGTGAGAAGTTCCAGGAGAGGCCGTAGGTGTAGCGCGAAGCGGCGAGCTCCTTCTTCACATCAGCCGTGGCGGAGGCCTTCTTGATGTCGGTATTCCCCTCGGTCACACTGATGCCTGCGGTCACGGCTCCTGTCCAGACAGGTTTGGTTTCGGCGTCTTGAGGGGTCGCGAGGGCGGTGAGGAGCAGGGGCAGGAGCATTGGAGTGGAGGGTGGGTGAAAAGTGGAGAGGAGTGTTTACCCGGGAGGAAGGAGAGGTGGGAAGAACGCGGTGGAGTTTTTTTTTGAGGCCGCGGGGAAGTGAGCGATCCCCATCGAGGAGAGCTGCGGTCCCCAATCCAGGTGCTCAACTGCCCCCGATCAACTCCACATCCCCCAACCCAAACCGCCGACCCTCTCGGACGATCCGGGCGAACGCACGGTCGGCATCGTGATAGAACATCCCAATCCACCCTTCGCGCGCCGCCTCCTCAAGTAGCGCTGAGCGCTGCTCATAGGAGACGCCTGCATTCACGTCGTAGGCCATGATGTAGGGGGGTTGAATGTGATGGGTCGTCGGAACGATGTCCGCCCAGAAGGCGGCCGTTTCGCCACTGGCCATCTCGTTGACCGTGACCAGGCAAACCCCGTCCGAGTGGCCGCCGACATGGCGCACGTGCAAGCCGTCGAAGAGCTCCAGGCTTGCGACGTCACGTGCATCAAAGGCCTCGACAAGGCCTGCCGCTTCCAGAGGGAGGGCATCTTCAGGTCGATAAGATCCCCGCCGAATCGGGTCAGGGTCCTTGGCCATCTCGAATTCCACCTGTGGCATGAAGTGGCGTGCATTGGGGAACAGCGGAGCGGGCACCCCGTCCGTCTCTTCCACCAGGCCGCCTATGTGATCCCAGTGGCAGTGAGAAGCCACGACCTCGGTGATCTGGTCGGGGTCGACCCCGCAAGCGATCACCGTCTCCCTGAGACTTGTACTCCGATCGATGTGGTAGATCCCGCGCAACTTGTCCGACCAACGATCCCCCACACCCCCTTCGACGACGACTTTTTGGGTCCCCCGTTCGAGAAGGAACGGGCGCAGGGCCAATCGAATCGTGTTGTCCTCCGCCGCAGGTGTCATGGCCCGCCAGATGGTGGCGGGAACAACCCCCCACATGGCTCCACCATCCAGGCGCAAGAACCCATCGGAGAGGGCCGTCACGCGCCACTCTCCCACCATCACACTCTCCTTTGTCCAGGGAGTGGAATCGGAGGGGGCCGTCATGGGGTCGACCTTAGCCTACGCGCGTAGCATCCCGCAGGATCAGGCGAGAGATTACCAGACGCTGAATCTCACTCGTTCCTTCGCCTATGGTGCAGAGCTTGGCATCGCGCCACATGCGCTCCACGGGGTACTCGCGCGTGTAGCCATAGCCGCCGTGAATCTGGATCGCGTCATAGGTCACCTTCATGGCAACCTCTGAGCTCATCAACTTCGCCATGGCACCCTGCTTGGAGAAAGACAGGCCCGCATCCTTCAGTCGCGCAGCGTGGTAGACGAGATGGCGGGCGGCCTCGATCTGGGTCGCCATATCCGCCAGCTTGAACTGTACGGCCTGTTGGTCGGCGAGGGTCTTGCCGAAGGCCTCCCGCTCGGTCGCGTAGCGCAAGGACTCTTGATAGGCGCCTTCGGCAATCCCAAGGGCGAGGGCGCCAATGGAGATGCGGCCCCCATCGAGGGTCTTCATGAATGTCTTGAAGCCATCCTCCTTGGATCCCAGAAGGTGGTCGGCGGGAATGCGCGCATCCTCGAATACCAGGCTGGCCCAATCCGAACCCCGCATACCGAGCTTGGCCTCGCCCTTCTCGAGGCTGAACCCGTCCACGTTACGGGGTACGACAAAGGCACTGATGCCCTTGGCTCCAAGGGACCTGTCCGTCACGGCGGTGCAAATGAACACACCGGCGTGGTTGGCGTTCGTGGTGAAGCACTTCCTCCCATTGAGGACGTACTCATCCCCATCCAGCACGGCCGTGGTCTGGGTGCCGCCCGAATCGGAACCGGCGCCCGGCTCGGTCAATGCGTAGGCGCCCATGTATTCACCCGAAATCAGGCGTGGGACGTACTCGCCTGCCAGATCGGATCCTCCCCAACGAAAGATGGGGTAGGTCCCGAGGCTCACGTGAGCCGCAAAGGTCAGGCCCGTTGAGCCGCACACCTTGGAGAGCTCCTCTACGGCCAGAACGTAGGCCAGGGTGCTTGATTCCGATCCGCCCAACTCCTCGGGGAAGGGAATGCCCGGCAGCCCGATCTCGACGATCTTGTCCCACAACTCTGTGGGGAAACGATGGTTCTCGTCGATCTCGGCGGCAATGGGAGCCACTTCGTTCTGGGCGAAGTCCGCCACCATTTCCTGAATGCTGCGCTCGTCCTCTGTGAGGTCGAAGGCGTGCTGGATTCCGGGCAGTGCGTTCATGAGGTTTGAGGGGTGAGTGGGGCGCCGCGTCAGTCGAGTTCGATTTGCCAGCCCGCGGAGCGGCGGGCTGCGGTTTCATGCTTCTCCCGGCCGGAGGCCGAGGGGCCGTCCCCATTGTCGCGGTAGAATTCGGTCGAGGTTCCCGAACCCACCCACTCGATCAGGGCGCGTCGCGAGAATTTCCATTCGCGGCCGATCTTGCGCGCAGGAAGCGCCTCGGCGTGCAGGACTTTGTTGAAGGTCTTGACGCTCACGCCAAGGAGCTCGGCGGCTTCGTCAATGTTGAGGATATCGCGGTCGGAACTTGTGCTCATGGCTTTACCTCGGCGGTGCGATTTGAAAGGGAAGTTCGGAGAGCTGTGCTACTTGAGGAGGTGGCGGGCGATCACTAGTCGTTGGATGTCGGTGGCGCCCTCGTAGATTTCCGTGATGCGCGCATCACGGAACAGGCGTTCCACGTGGAAGTCGTCGGTGTAGCCCGCGCCGCCGTGAATCTGGAGGCATTCGTCTGCGCAGAAGTTGGCGGTGGTCGAAGCGGCGAGCTTTGCTTGGGCCGCCTGCATTCCGCAGGGCTCACCTCGGTCGCGCAGCCATGCCGCGCGGTGAGTCAGGAGGCGGGCAGCGTCGAGGCGCGTGGCCATGTCCGCCAGTTTCCACTGCACGGCCTGGAAGCGCCCGATGGGCTTGCCAAACTGCTCGCGCTCCCGGGAGTACTTCAAAGACGCCTCCAAGCAGGCGCGCCCGATCCCAAGGGACTGGGCGGCAATGCCAATGCGGCCCCCATCGAGAGTGTCCATGGCGATCTGAAAGCCCCGATCAACCTCACCCAGCAGGGCATCTGCGGGGACACGACAATTCTCAAAAATCAACTCCGTCGTCGACGAGCCGCGCAGGCCTGTCTTCTTCTCTTTCTTGCCGACCTTGTAGCCGGGCGTCTTGGCGTCGACCAGAAAGGCGCTGATCCCGCGTGCCTTGGGCGCTTCGGGATCCGTGCGGAAGTACCCGATCACGAGTCCCGCTTGCTCGCCTGTAGTGACGAACAGCTTGGTGCCGTTCAGCACCCACTCATCGCCGTCTCGCACCGCAGTGCTACTCAAGGCCGCAGCATCGGATCCTGCTCCGGCCTCGGTCAATGAGTAGGCGCCAATCACCTCGCCCGTAGCGAGCTTGGGCAGCCAGTAGGCCTTTTGCTCCTCGGTCCCGAACTTGACGAGGGGCGTACAGACCAAGCTGGCGTGAACCGAGACGGTCACCCCCGTCGAAGCACAAGCGTGGTTGAGCTCTTCAAGGACAATGGCCAGACTCAAGGCGCCCGCGTCGAACCCCCCGTACTGCTCGGGAATGCTCAGGCCAAAGAAGCCCATCTCGCCAATCATCCCGAACAGGTCCGGGTCGATGCGCTCTTCACGGTCATGACGGGTGGCTCGCGGCGCCAGTTCATTGGCGGCAAATTCACGCGCCATGTCGCGCATGATGCGGTGGTCTTCTTTAAGTTCGAATTCCATGTTGGATCAGTGGATGGGGGTGCAAGCCTATGCGTAGTCGTAGAATCCCTTGCCTGTCTTCCGGCCCAGATGTCCATCGGCGACCATGCTCTTTAGCAATGGGCACGGACGGTACTTGCTGTCCCCGAAGCCCTCGTGCAGGACGTCCATGATGTCTAGGCAGACGTCGAGGCCGATGAGGTCTGCCAAGGTCAGTGGCCCCATGGGGTGCGCCATGCCCAACTTCATGACCGTATCGATCCCCTCGCAATCCGCCACGCCCTCCATCAGGCAGAAGACGGCCTCATTGATCATGGGCATCAATATGCGGTTGGAGACGAAGCCCGGAGAGTCGTTGACCTCCACGGGGGTCTTGCCCAGGGCAGCGGAGCTCTCCATCACCCTGCGCGTGACGTCATCACTTGTGGCCTGCCCTCGGATAACCTCCACGAGCTTCATCAAGGGCACGGGATTCATGAAGTGCATCCCGATGACCTGCTCGGGGCGCTTGGTGGCGGAAGCGATCTTGGTGATCGAGATGGATGAGGTGTTCGAGGCCAGAATGGCCTCGGGGACTGTGATCGAGTCCAACTCGGCAAACACCGCCGCCTTGACGTCCTCTCGCTCGACGATGGCCTCCACGATCAGGGTCTGATCGGTGATGGCCGTCAACTCGGTCGCGCCCTGCAATCGTCCCAGTGACGCATCCGCAGCTTCCCGGGTGATACGTTCCTTGGAGACCATGCGTCCCAGGTTCTTCTCTATGGTCGCCTGGCCACCAGCAAGCGCCTCGGCATTTGTATCCACGAGTAGCACCTGTGCTCCGCCAGCGGCGAATACTTGGGCAATGCCATTGCCCATGGTGCCCGCGCCGATCACGGCGACCTTTGGAAAGTGAAGTTCAGACATGTGCAGAGGATCAGCCGCGCTCAACAGCCATGGAGACTGCGTTGCCACCGCCGAGACAGAGGGAAGCCATGCCGGTTTGCGCATCGCGCTGTTGCATGGCGTGCAAGAGGGTCACGAGGATGCGCGCCCCCGAAGCTCCGATGGGATGTCCAAGGGCTACTGCGCCGCCATTCACGTTGATCCGCTCTGGATCGAGGTCCAGTTGGCGTTGTAGGGCGATAGCCGCGACCGAGAAGGCCTCGTTGATCTCGTGCAGGTCGTAGTCGCCTGGTGCCTTCCCGTCCTTCGAAGAGCAGCCTTGAATGGACTCCTGCGGTGCCATCATCACCCACTCGGGTGCGCAGCCGCCGGTAGAGTAGGCTCGAATCGTGGCCAAGGGTGTCACGCCGAGAGCTTGCGCGCGATCGGCGCTCATCACGAGCAGGGCCGCTGCACCATCATTGATGGAAGAAGCGTTCCCGGCGGTGACGCTGCCGTCTTTCTTGAAGGCGGCACGCAGACCAGAGAGCTTGTCAGCGGTCATGCCCGACCGAATGGACTCATCGCTGTTAAATGCGACCGGATCGCCCTTGCGCTGCGGAACGTCAACGGCAAAGCGCTCCGCATCGAACCGTCCGGCCTCGGTCGCTGCCTCGGCTCGATTGTGACTGGCCGCGGCAAAGGCGTCCTGCTCCTCGCGCGTGATCTCATACTTGTCCGCCACGAGCTCGCCCGTGATCCCCATGTGGAAGTCGTTGTACACGTCCCACAGCCCGTCGTGGACCATGGAGTCGATCAACTCAGCGTGCCCCAGCCGCGCACCGGTACGGGCCGCGGGCATCAAGTAAGGTGCTCCGGACATGCTCTCCATTCCGCCCGCCAGAACACAGTCCGCATCACCAGCGCGTATGGCCTGGGCTGCGAGCATGACGGCCTTGAGACCGGAACCGCAGACCTTGTTGATCGTGAGGGAGCCCACCTGATCGGGAATGCCCGCCGCGCGCGCTACCTGCCGAGCCGGGTTCTGCCCCGCGCCTGCGGTCAGCACGTTGCCGAAAATGACTTCCTGAACGACGTCGGCCTCGACGCCAGCCCGCCGCAGAGCTTCGCCAGCAGCCAGGGCACCCAACTGAGGAGCCGTAAACCCAGCCAGGCTTCCCTGGAAGCTACCGATTGGTGTCCGGCAGGCACTGGCAATGACAACGTCGCGCATGGTATTCGGGGGGTGTGTTGGCAACGGCAAGCGGCGAGGCCGGGACCGCTCCAGCCTGCCCTCCTGACCTGTCTCGGAGCCTGTCTCGGAGCCTGTCTCGGAGCCTGTCTCGGGCCTGTCTCGGGCCTGTTTCCGGGTCCGCTCTGAGCGCCAAATTCGGGGCAACACATTACCGCGCGCCGGGACGCGAAGACAGGTGGGATGGGTGTAAATTTGGCTTAAGTTCGCCCCTATTGGGGGTCAGATTCTGCCTCGTTGAACAGTGCCGCAGAATCGTATCCGGGCCGCGGTTCATGCCCCCAAGGCCAATGAACGAGGTCTTAAGCAGCCTGCGAGGAGGATTGCAACCCACGGACCGGCCTAGCCGACCTTCCATCCCTCACCTCGGGGAAGACTCGGCCCAAACCACCGAGTTGCATCCCCTCTCCCAAATCCCTATCCCAGTCCTAGGGAATCGGCACCACAGTCGGTCCCGGGGGGAAGCTGACAGTGGAAGAGCATCTAATCGTAAAAGGGCTACGCGACCGCGAAGAGGAGGCCGTAAAGGTATTTCTCGAGCGCTACCGTTCACTGTTCTACCACTGCATCGGCCACTTCGAATCGGATCCCAACGGACGGGAGGACCTCTACCAGGACTTGGTGGTCTATGCCCTTGAACGGCTGGACCGTGGCACCTTCGACCCCGACAAGGGCTCCTTTGGGACTTGGTTGTACCGCGTGGCCTGGTGCCGCTGCGTCGACCTCAAGCGCCGCCAGGGCGCGCGTAGCCGCCCGGGCCCGGCACGCGGGGGGGACGAGATTCCCGACCGGGTGGACGAAACTCCAGGCCCCGATGAGTGCGCCGGTACCGGTGAAATCGGGGACATGGTGCGCTCCGCCATGGGCCAGCTCGATCCAGAAGAGCAGGAGCTCTTGAACCTCCGGTTCGTGGATACACAGACCATGGGCTCCATTTCCCGCAGCCTTGGAATCTCCCTGGAGCAGACGAAGTACCGCCTGCGAAAAGCCGTGGTGAGCATGCGCAGGGTGCTCTTGAACCAATACGCATATGAGGGGGTCACCGAGTGAAGGCCCCTCACAGCCGCCCCGATAGCCCTTTTCCCAGGATTGGGAAGAAATCTGCCCCCCATGACGGCTGGGCTGCGGAAACGAGGTCAGCTATGGACTCTCTGAACCAAGGAAGAGGAAGTCTGCCCGACGGGCCGGACGATCCCAACGTCATCGAATTGCTCACCCATTGGGATGAACTCCCCGAGGCAGGCCTCGCCAACATCACGGCGCACCCCGTCCACGGCGCGCGGTTGGAGATGCTTCGTGCAGCGGATGATTGGCTCGATGGCCAGACCCCCAGCACGGGCGGTTGCCCCTCCGCGGGGACCCTCTACGACTTCGCCAAGGGCCCTGGCTACGTTCCGCTCGATCCGCAGAGCCAAGATGAGGTCCTCTGTCACTTGACCGAGTGCAAGGAGTGCGCCGATCTCCTGATTTCCTTGGAGTCTTCCCCCCCGGTTCCCTTGGACTGGTCCCCGGCTGTGCGCCACCAAGCTGCGGCCGACACCGGCGAGGACCTTCCGACCCGGCCCGCGTCATGGGGGATGCCGCAGGGCGGGCACCGTCCGGCGCCCATCCGCATCCTTCGTCGTCTGGCCCCCATTGCCGCGGCCCTGACGGCCCTCGTGGGTGGCTTGATGCTCTTCCAGGGAGGGGATGCCCCGTACGATCTGCCCACCTACCCACTCCTGCGCGGCAGTGCCGAGGGCAGCCTCCTCTTCCCCCGCGGCCCGGTGCTGCTCGCGTCCGAGAACCAGGACCTCCTCTTCGAAGTGAACCCGGTTGCCGAGGCACAGAGCTACACGATCATCTTGCGAGCCCATGGGGGTGGTGCCTTCGCCGAGGGCAGCCGGGTGACTCAGCTCAACGGTGACGGACCTGAGCTGGCGCTCGGTCAGATACTGCCCGTGGGTCACTACACCTGGGAAGCCCACGCCACGGTTAACGGTTTGGAGCAGCCCCTGGGCGAGCGGGATTTCGAAGTGCGCCACAATGACTCGTTCCTGCAAGCCCTCACTGAGGAGCAGGACGTGCGTGAGCGCGTCCGGTCCCTTCACGAGGCGGGATATTGGACCGATGCTCGTGCGGCAGCTCGCCGCCTGCCTCCCAGCAGCGAACGCGATTCGTACCTGGGCTCCAACCCGGGACGCTAGCTTCCCGTGTCCACGCAGCGGTTGTCCACCCAACCCCACCAGGGAGCACTGGGCTGGCCGCAGCGAGCCCTGCACAGACGCAGAACGGCCGTTGGCACCGTGCCCTTCCTGGCGGCCGTGGGCCTACTTGCGTGGACCCCTTCAGGCTTTGCTCAACAAGCGAACCCGGCACAAGGAGAATTGACCGCATTCGTCCGCACGCTCTCTGCATTGCGTGCCGGAGAAGGGGCTGAAGAAGATGTCGCCAGGCAGTTGCTGCAGCAGGCCGAGAGCTTGTGTGTGGACTTTTCTCGCTGCGACACCCTGGCTGTGGCCCGGTACTACTTACGGCTCACGCCGGGTCAGCGAGCCCGCGGGTTGGAAGCCGAACGGACATTCTTGACGCTTCGGAAGACCTTCCAGACCCTCCGCGCGAATTACGAGCAGTCGAGTCAGGAGAATCTTGGGCCGAATCCCGACTGGCGCCAAGAGGTCCGGTCCCTGTGTACGGCGCTGGAGAACTTGGCCACCGAGGCCGAGAGACGTGAGGACGTGGTGCCGGCCGCCCAGAGTTACGCGCTCCTGGCGCGCGTCGAGCTCCATGAATTCGAACAGGCCCTCGATCTGACTGACGCACGCCGACAGGAGTTGCCCGGCCTTGTATCGGGCCACATCGACAGCAGTCTGTGGCTCTTCGAACGCGCCGGACAGGTCACCCCGCGGCTCGAGCCACTCTGGCTGCGCGGCCGTCTGGCCCGGGCGCGCGCAGAGCACGGACGGGCGCGCGAGGTCTTCGAAGATTGCCTGCGTCTGGCCCAGGACGTCGGGCGTTTCGAGTACCAGGAGCGCGCCCTCTCCGGCCTGGTAGATCTAGCCAAGGATGCGGGCAACCTGCGGGAGGTGGACGAACATCTGGCTACCTGGGCCAGCCTCACCTCCCCCATCGACAGTTGGCCCCTTGCTCGGGAGCACGCCGCACGGCTCCTGGCCGATGACCGCGCGGAAGCCGCGCTGGCCTTCCTAACGAGCCATGCACCCAAGCTCGCCGGAGACCAAGCCCAGTGGCGAGGAATGCTCGCAGTGACCTACCTGCGCACCGGCGACCTGGTCTCGGCACGTCGTGAGGTTCAAGGGCTTGGCTCCGAAGCCGGCGAGTTCAATGCTCTGGCCAGAGCGGCTCTGGCCATGGCCGAAGGCGCACCCGACCGGGTGCGCGCCCTGCTCGCGGATTCAGATCAGCGCGCCCGCTGGTCCCCTCAAGGTCAGGTGGAAGCGGCCTCCCTCATGGGAGAGAGCTGGCTCGCTTCGGGGCAACCGGCTCAGGCTCTGCCCTATCTGGAAAGCGCCTTGGACGAAGGCCGGCGGAAGGCGGGACGGGTGCAAGATCAGGCGGGCAGCATTGTCGGCGAGTGGGTGGGCATCCACACCCTGACCCTGCTGGCCCGGGCGCACGCCGAGCTGGGAGACCCGCTCAGCGCCGCACGGGTCATCGAGGACAACCAATCCCGTCGGCTGCGACCCGTCGACACACGGATCACGTCCGAAGAGTTGCTCAGCTGGGCCGCGCGCTTCGATCTGGGGCTTGTGACGTTTGCGGTGGGAGCCGACTCCACGGTGGTGGTCTGGGTGGACGCCAGCGGACGGGCCGGGGCCAGCTCGCGCCCTCTGGGCCGGCGCAGCCTTGAGGGAGCCGTGCGCAGACTGCGCGAGGCCGTCGTCGCTGGCGACCTGCCGCGGGCGGAGGTCTTGGGGCAGGAGATCGGCGCAGCCTTGTTGCCGGTGGAGCTGCGCGACCACCTCAAATCCGCTGGGGTCGGTGCGCGCGCGCTCTTCCTCTTGCACGGGCCTCTCGAGGCTCTGCCCATGAGCCTGCTCGGAGTGGATGGGTCCTGGCTCGACGATCTGTTAACCCCTCTGGTTCTCCCGGGCTTGCCATTGGGCGAGGCAGCGGCGCCCCTCGCGGTGGACACTCCCTGGAACCTGATGGGCAGCCCTCTGGGGAGCGAGGAGCGGGTAGCTCTCCTACCCGGTGCGGCGCGGGAGCTCGCTCAGCTTGGGCGCATGCACCCCGACGCCAACCTCCTGACCGGCACAGCCTTTGTGCGTCCCGCCCTTGAGGCTGCCATGGAGAGCGGACGTCCCCTTCACCTGGCAACGCATCTGGTGCCCGCCCCCGGTTGCGCGGAGGGTCGCCTTGCACCGGTGGGACTGCTGCTCTCTGGGGGAGAGGTCCTGTGCCCTGAACAGGTCTTGAGTGCGGCCCCACGGCTGCCGCTCGTTGTATTGGCTGCTTGCGAGACCGCTGGGGGCCGGACGATCGACGCCGAAGGGTCCCACGGGGTAGCACGGGCTTTCCTGGAAGCGGGAACTCGCAACCTCCTAGTGACCCTCTGGCCCATTTCGGACTCTGCGGCCCAGACATTTGCCCTGGCCTACCACGAGAGCCTGGAAACAGGGGTCGCCCCTGCAGGAGCCGCTCAGGAAGCGCGCAAGCACCTGCGCTCATTGGGTCACGGCCCCCAGGATTGGGCTGCTTTCCGGGCCATGGGCCGCGAATAGTCCCCCCTGAGGGGCAAGGTGGAAGGTTTTTCCGTTTCTTGGCACTGGAGGCTCAAGCTGCACCCACGCCGATTCCGATAACGGGGGGGTCAACGGGCAACGACCCGCTGGCAGGAGTGAGACATGTTCACCACCGCCCTCTGCGCCGCCCTCTTCAGCCAACTCCCCACCCCCTTCGACCTGCCCGAGGCTCTCGAGCAGGCCCAAGTGGAGATGCTGATCCAGGTAAACGAGAACCACTTCGCCATTCACAACCTCTCCCCCCTGCCCCAGGTTCTGGTGGTTGGAGATGAGGACCTGGGTGCCACGGGCGCCGCACGGGTCGAACCCGGCGAGTCCTTGGTCTACCCCTTCCCGCGCGGCGCTGCCGATGCCCTTCTGTTCGACGTCATCGCCCTGGCATCGGACACCTGGCGCAACACCGGTGCCCTGGAAGTCGCCAGCGTCCGCCGAGCCGACGCGGGATCCCTTTGGATCCAGAGTGCCCAGAACTTCTCCCTGGGTTGGACGAGTGAGCGAGGAGAACTGAAACACGAGCGGCCCGTAACGGGCCTCTTGCCAGCGGCCTTGATTGCCGCCCATTCCGGACTGCAGGACTACGAGGCATTGGCCAGCGCGCACGTGCCTGTCCCCATTCCGGTGGACGACAAGAAAGGTGGCGGACCTCCCGTCGTGGAGGACGAAGTGTTGCCCCCGGTGTGAGGACCGGAGAGCTACTAGAGAAGAAGTATCGCCAGAAGAGAGACGGAGAGGGAGGACGCTGCGGCGGCCTCCCTTTTCGTTTGTAGAGGCTCAGTAGAGGCTCAGTAGAGGCTCAGTAGAGACTCAGTAGAGACTCAGTAGAGGCTCAGTAGAGACTCAGTAGAGACTCAACTGTGCACACGGGGCCCCTCAACAGATTGCACCCACCTCCGGGCCCCCGGCCACCCCTGGGGATACACCCCAAATAGACGCCTCCCCTGCACACCGGTTTCACTTATTCCGTGAGAAACAGGGTTCCAACAGAACGGCCTAGAGCAGCGGGCGAAGGTCCTGCTTGCGGACCGGGCCCGCAACCGACAGGCAGCACTTGTCCGGATGCAGGTGCTGATTGGCGACGCGTTGAACGTCCTCAGCCGTCACGGCCGCAATCTCCTTGGGGAGGGTCTCGAGCACGTCGTCAGGCAGCGAATGCAGCTCAGAGGCCACGAGGAAAGCCGCGCGTCGACTGGCCCGTTCGAAGCCCAGAGCGAAGGAGCCCACGACAAAATCACGGGCAACTCTCAACTCCTCCTCCCCCACCACTTCATCCCGAATGCGATGGATCTCACGCAGGAAGCCCTGCACCGCAGTCGGTAGGTGCTGGGGCGAGGTGCCGATGTAGGCCTGGAAGATCCCCGGATGAGTGCCCGCGCTGGAGTGAATGTCGGCCTGCACAGAGTAAGCCAACCCCAACTCATCCCGTAGCCGGCGGGTAATGCGGTTGGTGAATCCGGGACCCGTGCCCAACACGTGATCCATCACAGTCAAGGCAGCGTAGTCCGGATCGGCGCGCTTGATGCCCAAGTGGCCGAGGTACACGTGCACCTGCTCGCGCTGGCGACGGAACGCGTCCACGCGCACGCCACGTTTGGGAAACCGAAGGGGTTTGGTCTCGAACGGTCGACCCTTTTTCCAGGAGCGTAGTAGGCGGTTCAACTTCCTTCGCACCTTCTCGGGATCCAGGTCGCCGCACACTGCAATCATCGCCCGCTCGGGGCGCCAGTGCCGCTTTCGATGGCGGCGCAGATCGGCCGGGGTGATTGAGGACAGGCTCTCCACAGTTCCGGACACGGGTTGGCCCAGCCAGTTCTTGCCGTAGACCAGTGTTCTGAATCGGCGCGCAGCTTGCGCGTGGGGGTCTGCGACCTGAGCTTCCATGCGCGCGAGGATGCGTTGCTGCTGACGCTTGACTGGCCCGGCTGGATAGGCCGCACCCAGGACGACCTCCGCCATGCTGTCGAGCAGCAACCCCCACGAGTCGCCTTGGATCGCGCCCGAGAGACCCGCGGCGTCCCCGCGAATACCGCCACCCGCAGGCTCAAGCAGCGTGGCCAGACCCATCTCGTCGTGCAGATCCGTTCCCTGATCGGCGAGGGTCCCCGTCAAGAATGCGGTGCCCTCCTTGCCGAGCTCATCCTGACTGCGGCCGCCTCGCACGTGGATACGCACCGCAGTGATGGGAGCGCCAGGGCGAGCCGAAACCACGAGGCGCGCGCCACAATCGAGCTCGAACCGTGCTCGGGGGAGGGTCACTACTGGGACCTGCCCCCTGGCCGCTACCAGATCCGTGAAGGCACTCACGCTTTGCTCTCCTGCCCCGAATCACCAGGAAGGCTCCATCCCACCACCCGGCGCCTGGGCACGAGATACTCGCGCACGGCAGCCTGCAGGGCCTTGGCTGTGACCTTCTTGCGCCGCTCGGAGAGCTCCAGAGTCAGTGTCCACTCCGCATCCATGGCATAGCCGCCGATGTGCTCCGCCAGATCACTGACGGTCTCTCCTTCCGCGGCCGCTCCGGCGACAAGGAGGGCCTTGGCGCGCTTCATTTCGCTTGGGCTCACCAGCTGCTCATGCAGCTGGCCGAGCTCGGCGTCGATGGCGCTCTCTAGGTCCGCGGGAGTCACTCCCGGTGCGGCTTCAGCATATAGCCAGAACGCCCCGCCTTCAGAGCGAGTGTCATTACTGGTGCTGATCGAAGTGGCGAGGCCTTTCTCGATCACCAGCGAACGGTACATGCGCGAGAGCCGACCCGCAGTGAGAATGGTGGTCAACACGTCGAATGCAAAGTCCACGTCCGTTCCGACCGGAACTGTGGGCCAGGCCATGACCATGCGAGTCGTCGGATCGTCCCAGGACAGTTGCACGCGGCGCTCGCCGTCGGGCTCGGGTGGCGTGGGTCTATAGGGCGCGGCACCGGGATCAAAGCTGCCCTGCAAACCACCCAGGTGCTTGCGCACCTGCTTCAAGGCGGAGCTGGGGCTCAGATCGCCGCAGAGTACGACGGTGGCGTTGGCGGGTTGATAGAAGCGGGAGTAGTACTCGCGCATCTCCGCGGGGCCGACGCGCTGAAGAATGTCCGTGTACCCAATCACCGGTCGCGCGTAAGGGTGGCGCCCGAAGAGGATCTCCTGCACGGCACGGGACAGGCGCCTCCAAGGATCATCCAGACCCATGGCCAGCTCCTCCAGCACAACCGCCTTCTCGGCTTCGAACTCAACTGGATCCAACAGCAGGCCTTGCATGCGATCCGCTTCGATCTCCAGCGCACCCTCCCAACGATCGGACGCTAGCTCAAACCAGTAAGCCGTGTGGTCCGGGGTGGTGAAGGCGTTGTTGGAGCCGCCGAGGCAAGTCGTGATGCGGTCGACCTCGCCCTTGCCGAGCTGCGCGGTGCCTTTGAACATCATGTGCTCGAGAAAGTGGGACAGGCCCGCTTCCTCGGGTTTCTCGTGGCATGAGCCGACGCGATAGAAAATCATCGCGGCCACCACCGGGTCCAGGTGCCTTTCGGCAATCAGAACCCGCAAACCATTTCGCAGTCGGTGCTCCGTGATCGAGGCTCCGCACAAGGAGCCCTTGCTTGCGGGCTTGGTCTGGGTGCGATTCAAGCTCAGCGTCCCCTACGACCGCGATCACTAGATGCACCACCGCGCCTGGAAGAGCCGCGTCGAGGCCCTCCTCGACCCCGAGGTCCGCCCCCACCCCGTCGCCTGGGTCCCCCCGAGCCGCGGCGCGAGCTGCGACGTGGGCTGCTGCTCCTGCGGGACCCACCGCCACCACCACCACCATCACCATCACCGCGACGAGGCTCGTCCTCGCCCTTCGGTTCCGTCCGGGGACGATGACCCCGGGGTGATCCACCGCGCGATGGCCCTCCAGGGGTCCACTCCTCTTCCAACTCCTCGGCTGATTCCAAGCGTGAAACCTGTCGTTGGCGCGGAGTGTCCAAAGGCTCAAGTGCCTGCTCTTCGTCAGCAAGGTCGAGCAGCGCCTCCACCTCTTCGCGCGAGAGCGGGCGCCATTTTCCAGCACGCAACCCACGGGCGCTCAGAGGACCGATGTCCACCCTCGCCAAGCCCACGACCTTGAATCCTACGTCCGCAAAGACCCTGCGTACTTCACGGTTGCGACCTTCGCGTAGGGTCACGAGCAGTACGGAGGAAGAAGCGGATCGTCGGCGGATCAGAATTCGTGCCCCGCCCGTTCGGCCATCAGAGAGGTACACGCCGTCACGGACCTTCTGGACGGCTTCGTCATGGATGCGTCCGTGCAGAGTGACCCGATAGGTCTTGGGCACTCCGTAGCGCGGATGGGCTACGCGCTGTGCAAACTCACCGTCATTGGTGAGCAGGATGAGACCCGTGCTCTCCTCGTCCAAGCGGCCTACCGTGTAGATACGGCCTTTGTCCCGGTCGGTAATCAGATCGATGGCCCGCGGACGGTTCTCACTGCGTTCATTGGTGCAGACCACTCCTGCAGGCTTGTGCAGTAGGTAATAGCGACGCGAGGCACCTTCCGGACGCAACGGCGTTCCATCCACCTCCACGGTCTGCTCGAAGGGGTTGACCTTTGTGCCCAACTCGGACACGGGCATGCCGTCGATGGTGACCTTGCCCTGCTCGATCAGGAGGTCACAGGCTCGGCGCGAGGCTATGCCATGGTCGGCCAGGTACTTGTTGAGACGCACCAGAGGGTCGGCCGATGCCGAGTCCCGCGCAGAGGAGCTGCTGGCCGCGGGCCGACGCGCGCTGACCTTGCGCGGCCCACCACCTCGGGCTCCTCGCCCTCGCCCACCACGGGCACCACGGGCACCACCGCCCGCGCGGCTAGAACCCGCCCCACGGCCTCCGGAACTTCTTCGTGAGGATCGTCGCGATCCATCTCTTCGTCCACGCACTCTGAGTTTCTCCTGATTCAGGCACGTGCCTCGACGCGCAGCAATTCCAAATCCCCATCGGATTCGGTGATCGAATAATTCTCGCAGTCCGCAGGAAGGAGCCAGGCATCGCCGGCTCTCATGTGACAGGCCTCGTTCTTGCCCACGCGCAGGGCACCGCTGCCTGCGAGAACAACGTAGACCCACGCACGTCCCTGGGTATTGTCCCGGTAGTCCTCAAGGACCTGCAGTTTCTGCACCTGGAACGGGCCCACATCAAGCAGTGTAGACATGGGGTTCACTGCGGCCTCATCATCTGCGCGCGTTCGAATGGCGCCCTGCACCTTGCGGCCAAAGATGATGGCCTGCAGGGCCTCCTCACGGTGCAACTGACGACACTTGCCGTCCAGACCCGCCCGGTCCCAGTCGTGAACGCGATAGGTGCTATCCGAGTTCTGCTGAATCTCCACCAAGGTCAATCCCGCGCCGACCGAGTGCAGAGTTCCCGCAGGCACGTGGAAGAAATCTCCGGGCCGTGGGGTGAAGCTCTGCAAGAGTTCAAGCACAGCGCCGTTCGCACTCGCATCTGCAAAGGCGGCGGCATCCACGCCTTCACGCAGACCCAGATACAGGACACTCCCCGGCTCAGCATCACAGATGTACCAGCACTCGTCCTTGGGTTCGGCTCCCAGGCGCTTGGCCAAACTCTCACCGGGATGAACCTGCAAGGAAAGCAACTCCGCTGTATCGAGCCACTTGACGATGAGGGGAAAGCTGCCGGTGACGGAAGGGGCAGACTCGCCCAGCAACGCTGCTTCCTCTGACAACATCAGCCCGTCCAGCGTCCGCCCCGACAGAGGTCCCTCAGCTACTGCGGAAGCCTGCTCAGGCCGATCGCATAGCAGCCAGGCCTCCCCCGTTTGGGAAGGCCACGCAAGCTCCCCACGCAATCGGTGTTGGAGACGCTCGCCACCCCAGACGCGTTGAAAGGCCTGGGGTTCGAATCGGAGGGCTTGCTGCAGGGACATGAGTCAGGGGAGAGCGGAACGGCCCAAGAGAATAGCGTCCTCTGCCAAGGTGAAACCCCTGGAGGCGGAAACCCGTGGATTGGGCTCAGAAAGTGGGGCCGAAACGCGCGCCTATTGCGCCGCAAGCAGACGGCGAGCTTCCGCCAGAGCCGTGGCCTGATCCCGGCCGCCACTGATCATGTCGGCCACCTCGGCCATGCGATCGTCTCCCGCAAGGGCCTGAACCCGGGTGCGTGTACGGCCATCCTCGACGCTCTTGGCTACGCGCAGGTGATGCGCGGCCCGGGCGGCAATGGGCGCCAGGTGGGTGACACACAAGATCTGGTGTACGGCTCCCAGCCCCTGGAGGTGCGCGGCCACCTGAGGACCGAGCCGCCCCCCTACGCCGGCGTCCACTTCGTCGAAGATCAGGGTAGGCGTGGATTGCTTGACGGCCAGCGCTCCCCTCAACGCCAGCATGATGCGCGCAGCTTCACCGCCCGAGGCCACCTCCCGCAAAGGGCTCGAGGGCTCGCCGGGGTTGGCAGCCAACAGGAACTCGACGTCCTCGGCACCATGCTCGCCAAAGCGCTTGCGGTCCACCGAGAGGCTCGGCGCGCCATTATCGACTTCATCCGCCCGCGGTAGAAGAGCAGCGTCGAACTGCGCGTTGGCCAGACCCAACTCTTCCAGCCCGCCGTGCACCGCCTCTCGAAGACGCGGAACAAGATCGGCCCGCCCTTGGCTCAGCCGCGCAGCCGCCTCCTCGACCCCGGCCCGCCTGCGAGCCACCTCGTCAGTCAATTGATCGCGGTCTTGTTGAGCCGACTCGAGGGCATCCAACTCTTGGCTGAGGTCAGCGTGTTTTTGGGCCAGCCCGTCTCCATCCGTCCGGAACTTGCGCATCAGCCTCTCCAGGTTGCTCAGACGCTCCTCTACCACCTCCAGACGCGGAGGATTGGCCTCGACTCCATCGGCGAAGGAGACCAGATTCGCTACGGCATCCTCCAAGTGGGCACTCACTTCCCGCAGGCTCGCCACCGCGTCATCTAGCCCAGGAACGCGTGCGCCCCACTGGCTCAACTGCCGCTCCGCCTGGCGCACGCGATCCAAGGCCGCCCCGTCATGCTCCGACAGGCTCCCCAGAATCCCACCCAACTCTGTGGACAATTCGCCCGCGTGCCGCAGCAACTCCCGTTCATCTTGCAGACCGAGGACCTCTCCCGTTTGAGGGGCGAGGTCACTGAGTTCGCTGATCTGAAAACGCAACAGGTCGAGGCGCTCCAACCGCTCAGCCTCTTGCGACTCGAACTCCTCCAGGCGCTGCGCCTCTTCCAACCAGGACGCACGGCGCTCTCTGTAGCCAGCCAAGGCGTCTTCCAATCCACCGAATGTGTCCAACAAGGCGCGCTGCTCGGCCGCCTCAAACAGGCGTTGGTGATCGTTCTGTCCATGAATCTCCACCAACTGCGAGGCCAATTCGCGCAGCACCTTCTGGGTCACGGGTCGATGATTTACATGCGCGCTGCTGCGTCCATCCTTTGAGAGGGTGCGGGTCAGGATCAACTCCAGATCCTGCTCGGCATCGCCATCCTTCCCCTGAAACTCGCGCTCCTCGCGCCATTCATCCAAGACCTCTGGCAGTTGACTCGCAAGCCACTTTTCCACCTGAGCTCCGTAGCCCACGCGCCCCAAGCCCTGCACGACAAAGCGGCCTTCAACCCTCGCACGTTCTGCGCCGGCCCGAATCAGGCCCGAACGCGCACGGCGTCCGAGCAGCAGTTCGAGCGCATCGATGAGCAAACTCTTGCCCGCCCCGGTCTCTCCGGTAATGACGTTCAAGGCTCCTTGGAAGGAGAGGGACGCGCTCTCGATCAGAGCCAGGTCGCGGATGGTGAGTTCGGTAAGCATGGTCGAGGATCTAGAAGTACTTCTTCTTGATCCATTTGGGCTGGTGCCTATCAGGCTTACGAGTGCGACCGGATAAGTCCACCTGTTTGGGGCCCAACTCCTGGGCGGTCCACAGGGTCTTGTCCGCAAACTCCGTTTGGTGAGCCTGAAGCAGGGCCTGCATGCGATTCAGGGTTGAAACATGCTCCGGTTCGGCAGCCAGGTCGTGGGTCTCAAGGGGATCGGCCTCGAGGTCGAAGAGCAGGGTCACGTCAATCTTGGGGAAGCGGATCAGCTTCCAGCGCCCATCGCGCACAGCGAGCTGGCTGCGCTGGTAGACCGTGAACAGCGACTCCCGAGTAGGTGGCCCCACACCCTTGGTGAACGCCAAGAAGCTCCGACCCTCGACCGTTTCATTCACCGGCACAGCCGCGACCTCGCACAGGGTGGGGTAGATGTCGAAGAGGTAGGTCAAAGCCTCTCGCACCTCTCCCACTGGAATGCCCGGGCCCCGCAGGATGAGAGGACAACCCATCGAATGCTCGTAGAGATTCTGCTTGCCAAGTAGTCCGTGGCTGCCCACGGCAAGGCCGTGGTCAGCGGAGTAGATCACAAGGGTGTTCTCATCCAGCTCTAAACGATCGAGGGTGTCGAGGATGCGACCCACCTGCTGGTCCACGTGGGAGATCAGGCCGTAGTACTCTCCTAACTGCTCTCCGACGATCTTCGGATCCCTTGGCCAACCGGCGAGGACTTCGTCCCTAATAACCAAGGTGCCCACATCGAAGGCCCAGGGGTGCTGGGGCAGAAAGTTGGCTGGCAGAGGCGGGAGAGCCGCAGCGTAATGCTCGCGCCAGCGCACCGGAGGATCGCGTGGATCATGGGGCGCGGTGAAAGCCACGTATGCAAAGAAGGGTTGATCGCGCTCAGATGCACCGTAACCCTCGAGAAAATCCACTGCCGCGTCTGCGAAGATGTCGGTGGAGTGCCCTTGACCGGTCCGTTTTTCGGAGAAGCCCGAGCCGTCAGCCTTCAGGTCCTGCAGCGGCACCCTGTTGTGATCGGACATCCCCCCGAAGAAGACGGACTTGCCCTCATCAAAGCTGCGCGCAAAAGACCCCGATCCGTTGTGCCACTTGCCCGTACCAAAAGTTCGGTACCCCCCCCTGCCCAGTGCCTCCCCCAGGGTCGTTACACCCGCCAGATCAGTCTTGACCCGATGCAGGCTACGACCGCTCATCACCATTGCCCTCGAGGGCAGACAAACGGCCCCGCTGGTGGAACCCATGCAGTGGTTGTTCAAGAAACTCGTACCCTCGGCCACCAACCTGTCGAGGCTCGGGGTCTCAATGAACTCGTTGCCCAAGGCAGCAATCGTGTCGGGGCGCTGGTCGTCCGCGAACAAGAACAAGATGTTGGGACGGACCTTGGGCTCTGTCGCCAGACCCGATCCCATCGCGCTGCGAGCACCCGTCAAGAGGGCACAGGTGAGGACGGCGAGGGCTAAACCTCGAGCCAGGGGCGCCTTGAGTAGAGGCGCGGGGCTGGCTGGGTTCACCTCGCCGGAGGTTCTCACTCTGAGCGGACGTAGACCGTGTTCGCAGCCACGCTCATGTTCCCCACGTCATCGATGGTGAGCTTGCCCGTGACGACCACCTCGGAGAGATGGTCCAATCCGTGGAATCCTTTGGCCGTCTCCTTGACCGGGGTTCCGTTCTCCGTGAACTCCACCACTAGGGTGCCCAACTTGAGCGCCGCTGGATCCTCGCAGCAGTAATCCCAGGGCGTGGAGCAGTGGTCGGGCTCATCCATCGCGGCACAACTCATCAGGGCCATGTCCGCCAGGGTGAAAGCCGAACGTTCGGAGATATCGCGCACCCGTCCCAGAACCACAACGTCCGCTCCGGATCCTGCGCCAACGCGCAAGGACCCAACGCTCTGCGCCTGACCAGGCTCGGTGGCACTGTGGAAACGCTCAGAGAGGACGGGCCATGCTTCGGGCTGAACAGCTTCCGAAGATCCGCAGCCGGAGAGCGCGAGGGTCGAGAAGGCAAGAAGGGCGAAGTAGGGATGGCGCATGGTCATGGAAAAGGGGTCGAAGTACCGGGTGGAGACAGTAGCACGGAAGGAGTGTTTGGAGGTCTGGATCAAGTGTCCTTGAGAGCCAAGGCCACTGAGATCCTCGAGGCACGGAATGCAGCAGGGGCCACGCCCAGGATGCCCAGCAGGAACGCCCCGGCAAAACCGACGAGGATGCTGACGGCATCGAGTTCAAGGGCGAAGGCGCTCATGGCCAAGCCAACGGAGGTGCCATCCAAAGCGAAGCGGGCCACCAGCAGGCCTGCCAGGCCGCCCGCACAGGCCAGGAGCACCGACTCCTGGGCCAGGGACTTGGCCAGATGCCAACCCGAATAGCCCACCGCCCGCAGGGTCGCGAGCTCGCGCATTCGGTCCTGGACTGCAGCGCCCATGGTGTTGGCGCCACCGAACAGGGCGGCTCCGGCGATGATCACCGCCAGAGCCCAGGCCATGTTACGAATCGGCCCGAAGTAGTCGGTCAACTCGCGGTAATAGACGGCGGTCGGGATCATCACGAGCTCCAAATCGAGCCTGCGGGCCGTGAAGAGATTGAGATCGGCGAAGTCACTGGATGCCATTCGTACGAACAGGACCGAGTCATCCTCGCGTTGGACAATGCCACGCAATGGCGCCACCGGCGTCCACAGTTCCGCCTCGAGGGTGGTTCCTGGCGCAGAAAAAGTGCCCACGATTTCAAAGGGGGTGCTCTCGATCCAGAGTACCTCGCCCAGCGGCAGCGCCGAAGGGTCGACGCCCATCTGGCTGGCGGCCAAACGCCCCACAAGGATCTCGCCCGTGCGCGGAATCCGACCCGACGTCACGGTCACGGCCTCATGAATGGAGTAAGCCTCATCGGAGACACCACGCACGAACCCAGGGTAGATGGGCCCGTCCTCGGCCCCCAGGCGCACGCTGGTTCCCATGTGGATCTCACCGGAGGTGACCTCAACTCCAGGTACCGAGGCGCTCACGAGTTCGCCGAGCCCGGCGGAGACCGACGAGCGCACCACGTCACGCTGGGACACGGTCGACAGGAGAATGGCCGTGTCGGGCTGGGCGGCTCCAGAGAAGGTCCCGTCCAGACCGCGCACAAAAGACGTCGTGGCCACCAAGAGTGCCGTTACCAATGCACTGGCCCCCGCGGTCAAGATAGTCCGCATTGGATGACGCATCAGATTCCGGATGGCGTAGTCGAGGGGTAGGCCTCTCACGTTGCACTCCTTAGGGAAGCCACGATGGGCGCACGCGCCGACCGAATGGCGGGTGCCAGGCCAGCCACGGCGCCGGTCGCGAGGGCGATGACCAGACCACGCGCGAAGAGTGCCGGCGAGGAGGCGAAGTTCACGGCGACGCCCTCCGTCCCAATGGACAGATGCATCCCCTTCAGGATCGCCAGGGATACCCCCAGGCCAAGCAGACCACCCAAGAAACTCAGGGCGAGGCTCTCCGCCAGAACGACCCAGGCAAGGTGCTCCTCACGGAAACCGAGCGTCCGAAAGACGCCGAACTCCCGCACTCTTTCCTGTACCGACATGAAAATCGTGTTGGCTACCAGGGCCAGGACGACGATCACGCAGGCCAATCCCAATAGGCGTCCGATACCGAGGATCTCTCGCAGGTCACGAGTCGCCCGCTCAAGAAATGCCACCTGGGCCCGGGTGTCCGTCGGCTCCTCGGCAGTTGCAAACAAGCTGTCTATCTCGCGGGAAATTTCACGGGCCTTCGAAGCATCCGTCAACTTGACCTCGAACTGGGTGACAGTCCCCAGTCGGTTGACCGGGCCTGCGCGCTGGAGAAATTCCAGGTGCGTCAAGATCAGCCCCTCCTCGATGGCTGCCTCGGATTCGAAGATGCCACGTACTTTCACGTCGATGTCACCAAAGCGGAAGGTGTCGCCCACACTCAAACCCTTGCGTGAGGCGAAGTCCGACCCCACCAGGGCAGCATCGTGCTCGGTTCGGAATTGCTCTATGTTGCCGTCGGTCAACTTAATGGAACGAGCCTTGAGCAAGGTGTCCACCGGCGCGCCTTGGAAAGCCACAAGATCCAGGCTTGCGCGGCAGTTACTCAGGTAGACCTTCACCGGGAGTACAGATTCAACACCTGGCACATCGGCGATGCGAGTGGTGTACCACTCGGGTAGGAACGAGGTCTGCGGGCAGTAGCGGTTCTTGCGATAGACGATCAGCGTACGCGCTGATTCGTCGCCGGAGAGGGCCTCACTCATGCCCATGCTCAGGCTCTCCACGAGCATGAGCAGGGTCATAGCACAGGCAATCCCACACACCGACAGGAAGGTGCGGCCGGGGCGGCGGAACAGGTTCCGCCAGATGAGTTTGGTGAGTTTCATGCCCTGCTGGCCTCCGATTCATCTGACGGCATCGCGTGCAGTTGGCCCTTGTCAAGGTGCATCACACGTGTGCCGTGGTCGGCCGCTCGTGGGTCGTGCGTGACCATCACGATCGTCTTGCCGCGCTCCGAATTGAGTCGCTGCAAGAGGTGAAGGATTCCAGCCGCGGACTCGGCGTCCAGGTTCCCCGTGGGCTCATCGGCCAAGATCAAATCGGGGTCCGTCACCAGGGCGCGGGCGATGGCCACGCGCTGCTCTTGGCCGCCGGAAAGTTGGCCAGGACGGTGGTCCGCCCGGTCGCTTAGACCCACGGCCTCCAAGGCTAGACTGACTCGCTGATGACGCTCCGACCTCGAGAGAGGCAGGAGCCAGAGAGGCAAGTCCACGTTCTCGTAGGCCGTCAGCACGGGAACGAGGTTGGCCTGCTGGAAGACATAGCCAATGTGATCCGAGCGCCAGCGGGCAAGCGCACGGGACGACGCCTTGGTCAGGTCCGTGCCAGCCACCTCAATCCGACCCTCGTCGGCCTCGTCGATACCGGCGAGGAGGTTCAAGAGGGTCGTCTTGCCGCTGCCCGACGGGCCCAGCAGTACGAAGAACTCACCGGCCTCGATTGACAGATCTACCCGCTCTAGAGGGGTAACCGCATGCCCGCCCTTGGTGTAGCGCCGTGTCACGTTCGTCAAATTGGCAAAGCTCATTGTGTTGATTTCTTCCGGATCACGATTCGATCCCCTTCCGCGAGTTGTTGATGCCCTTGGTCCACCACCTTGTCACTGATATTCAGTCCGGAGAGAACCTCCGTATGGTCGCCTCGTACGTTGCCCAGGGTGAGGGTGCGCTTCGCAGCCAAGCCTGTGGTCCCATCCACAACCCAGGCCGTCTCTCCCACCAGCACGCGGGTGGGGATGAGAACGAGATTCGAGGCCTCAGGGGACAAGGAAGGATCAAGAGCGTCGCCCGTCCCAAAGAAACGAGCCTGGACGAGCATCTCGGGCCGCAGCAGTTCGTCCTCGTCGTTCACGCGCACGTGCACCTGCAAGGTGACCTTTTGTATGTCCGCCCTTTGAACCACGCGTAGAACCTCCCCCTGATAAGGCTGGCCCTTGCGCGACTCCGAGAGGATCTCGACCCGCTGGCCGATCTGGAGCCCGGACACATCTGCCTGGGGAACGTCCACCCGCACGCGGAGTGAATTGGGATCGTAGAGAGTGCAAACCGACCCGCCGTTCAGGGTCATCCCCGGCACAGCAAGCCGGGCCAGGACCACTCCGTCCACAGGAGCACGGACGATCATCCGCTCCAACCGCAGACTGGCTTCCTGCAGGCGGGCTCGAGCAGTCTGCACTTCAGCGGTTGCACGCTTAGATCGGGTCCGGGCCAGATCCAAACGATCCTTGAACAACAGGCGCACGTCCGACGCGGCTCGATCATTCACAGCCTGCGCCGCAGCCATGCTGGCCTGGGCCAAAGCGGTTTGAGCTTTCAGGCCGTCCAGTTTGGCGCGGGCCTGCAGGACGCCGGACTGGGCGTTCTCCACCTGCCAAGGGCTCGTGGCACCGGCAATCTCCAGGTCGAATTGCACACGCAGCGTGGATTCCGCCAACTTCAACTGTTCAGAGCCTTCGACTTCGGCGGCAGCCTGTATCTCCGCAGCGGCTTTGGCCCCGTTGAGGGTGGCCTCACTCGTCGCCACGGCCAACTTGGTCTCAATACCCTCCTCCAGTCGCTCGCGACCGATGATGATTCCGGACTCCACCAGCTCGGCTTGGCGCACCTCCAGCACGGCCTCCGCCTCGTCCTGGGCGATCCGTGCATCTTCATCCACCAGTCGGGCGACGGGGTCCCCCGCGCTGACTTTGTCCGACTCCTCCACGAGCATTTGTCTGACCGTACCGGGCGCGAGCGTCGGAACCTGAATGGGGAACGGATCGGGCTCGACCCAACCCGCAGCCTGCAGCACAACCTGCCCAACTGAGACTGCGCCAGCTTCACCGCCAACGGAGGACTGGGGGCGGATGATGCTCACTTCGACCACGGGCGCAAAGTAGTCCTGCAGGGTCGTGGCCAAGACGCCAGCAAAACCCAGCAGTAATAGTGCTGGAACCAACCAGCGGAGCGCACTTCGCTTGGGAGGGTTGATGCCTGACCTCGGTCGCGCCAAAGCCTCAAGATCAATGTCTGACTTTACTGAGTCCACAGGGTCACCTCACTTACGGGTTCAGAGGGTTGCACAGGCCTGCTGTTGGAGCTTCCGGGCCCCAGTTCTTTCTGTAGTCCGATTCGAGAGAGTTGTTCATACTCCCAGGCATCCATGACTAAGTGGACGGAGCCAAGGCGCTTATCGAAAAAGTCAAACCATTCGGACATGGGCTCAAGACCCTCATGAAGTCGTGCACGAGAGGCGCGCCACATGGCCTCAGCGCCCCACTCCATCGAAGGGGAGTAGAGATGATGCTTGATCAGCGCATTTTCGTAGGTCGCATGGGCCTGATCTACTCGTGCAATCTGATCGAGATAGGACTCCTCGATTCGTTCCAACTGGCGAGCACGCCGGGCCTCCGCCGCTTCAAGCTTGCCCCGCCAACTTGAGGGGAATGGCCACTGCAAGCTCAAGAGTCCTGCAAACGGCAGGGTGGCAGGGTTCAGTCCAGTCTCGACTCCGAGCCGAATGGAAGGCCAGGCCTTGGATGCAACCTCGCGCAGCTGCGCCTCGGCGATGGACAAGGAAATACGCCTCACCCGCAGCAGTGGATGCCGAGCAAGAAGCTCCTCGTTCTGTGGCCACGAGCCGGCGTCCAGATTTTCGTGTGGGATCTGATTCCAGGCGGGGACGGCAAGCGAGGGGTGCCCCATTGGAAGGCCGCTCGCCCGCGAGAGCATTGACTCGGCTGTCTTTTCGAGAACATGCAGGCGAGAAACTGCCGCGTCCAGCGCTGCCGTACGCGCCTCGACTCCCTCCCACGCTGCTGCGGGCAGGCGTCCATGGTCGTTCAGGATCTTGAGGCGGACGCGATCCTCTCGCAGGTCCCGATTTAGCTTATCGAGGGCAGAGTATCGGGCACGGACAGCGGCCAGGGTTACCCGGGACCTCTCCACAGCGAATCCAGCATTCCAGAGTGCCAGCTCCAAGCCAACCGTGGCCTCAAGCACCTCGGTCGTTGCCAATTCGCGCTCGGCCGCGGAAGGGCCCATGCCCAAGAGGCGGGTCAACTCAACCGAGGACTGGCCAACCAAGAGGCCGCTCCCACCTGAGGCCTGATTGAGCATCGCTTGAAAGGACATCGGGCTCGGAGCACCAGCAGACTCCGCCAAGGCGACTGCGCTCTCAAGTCCGCGGCGGGACGCACGCACCGCTGGGTTCCAGGTGTAGGCACAGGCCTGCCAGTAACCTTTCTGAGCAGGGTCAGCCAGATCTTCGGCGCTGGGCAGGGGCAGCTCTATCGCTTCAAGGCGTGCAATCTCAATCACTTCCCCCACATCAATGTGAGAGAGGTCTCGCTGATCGACACTCTTGACGATATCGCCGGGCTGGCTGTTCAGCGCTGCCGGTGCAGCGCAGGCCGCCAGAAGAACGGCAGGCATCAGGATTTGGAATTCGGGCCTTGGTAGAAACCTGGCCCATGAGTGACTCGGCATGGCATGGTTCCGCATGAAGAGCGGAGGGGAAACTGGAACGACTGACGGGATTCACCCGTCGGAAAAAAAGCCGACCAGCCGAGTCAGTTGCGCATGGGTGCCGTGCCGGGCAGCAGGCCCGATGGCGTCACCCCCAACGGGGGCGGCCTCACGCAGCGTTCATTCGTTCGCTCCAAAGTCCGAACGACCTCATCCTTGAAGAGGCTCGCGAACAGGGGCGCCGCGTTGTGGGTCTGGGGAGCCGGATTCGTATCCAGGAACTCCTCAAAATCCGGTATGTCCACATCGTGGCAAGAGGGGCAGTCGCTCTCGTCACAACTCTTGCCGGCCAGGCCCGTGTCATCCACATCGCCTTCGTCTTGCTCCATCAGGCAGCAGGGCGAGCCATGCTCCGGAGCGATCGCCGGGCACAGGCACCAACCCATCTCCACGCCGCGGGGCACCAGGAGCGCCGGCAGACAAGCGAGAATCAGGAGTCGGACGTGGGTGAGAGCAGACATTACGGGGGCGTTTATCGGTCAAATGACCTACGGAAGACAATCCTATCCTGTTTGAAATTTACGGCTTTGGAACCATGGTCCCCTGCCGCGGACGCTGTCAGGGGCCAACAGCGGCAGGGCCTCAGGGGCTGTTATTGGGCCCCTAACCATGCCACCATGGGCTCTTGGTGCATCCTTGTCTCCGCACCCCACATTCATCTTGGGTCAAATTTTCCCACTTCTGAGCCGCTTCGGGCGCACTGTACGCTCTCCCAGGGTTGGTCTCCTGATCGCCCTGGGGTTGGTGGCTTGCTGCCCACCCCCCCCGAACAGCCCGTCAGCGGATAGTGGATCCGTGCCTTTCGCGTTTTGGAACCTGGAGAATCTCTTCGACGCCGAGGATGATCCGGACAACGAAGGCGATGATGAGTACCTGCCCGCAAATGAGTGGACCCAGGAACGCTACGCCTTGAAGGTTCGTCACCTCGCCGAGGCCATCGACGCCCTGGACGTGGACGTCCTCGGGGTGTGCGAAGTGGAGAACCGACGGACCTTGGAGGATCTGGTGAGCCACGCAGCCATCGCCGCTCGGGGCTATCAGATCGCACACCTGGACTCTCCCGACCTGCGCGGCATCGATCTCGCCCTCTTGGTCGCGAGCCCCTTGGGCATCACGGGCGAGCCGGTCCTGCACCCCATCGACCTGGGTGAAGGTGTGCGGCCGACACGTGGAGTTCTTGAAGTCCAACTTCAGATCCAATCCCGCCCTCTGACCGTCTTGGTCAACCACTGGCCCTCACGCTACGGGGGCCGAGAAGTTTCAGCGCCGCGACGGGAGATGGCGGCGACGGTCGTACGTGCCCTGGTAGATGAGCGCATGCGTACCGCGGCTCAGGACGGTCGCGAAGCGGAGGTGCTCATCATGGGAGACTTCAACGACGATCCCTTTGACGCTTCGGTACACGAGGTCCTGGGTGCTGTGCGCGAACGCCGCACGGTCGCGCACCCGAACAACCTGCTCACCCAGAATGACAAGCAGACCACTCCGCGCCTCTACAACCCCACCTGGTCACTCTTCGCTGAGAGCGACCACGGCACGTACTACTATTGGAACGACTGGACCTGGAACGTCTTCGATCAGATCATCGTCAGCCCGGGCCTCTTGGATGGCCAGGGGCTCGACTACGTCGAGGGTTCGGTAAGGGCCCACGCGCCCGACTTCCTGCGCGACACGGAGAAGAACGCCCAGCGGCCCGCACGATTCCGAAAATTCAGGGGCACCTGGGAAGAGGGCTACAGCGACCACTTCGCTATACGTGGCGAGCTGAGCTGGAACTGAGCCCTGCGGCGCTACTCGATGCGCTTGCAGACCAGGGTCTTACCGCCCGGCATGTGACGCGTGAGGGAGACCACCTTCCCGTCCTCTTCCTGAAAGGAAACTGAGATCATGGGCTGCTCGCGCACCTGCCAGGTGTCATTGATGGGCACCTTCCACAGGTGAAATACGGCCGCTGTCGTGTCCACCGCCAGATAGTCACCGTCAATGCGAACCACGGCGTGATCATCCTCGTCCGGGTCATCGTAGGTGCCAAAGTACTTCGCAAGGGTCTTGGCATCCGCACGGATCGACTCGTAGTACTCCTTCTCATGGGGCGTCCCCTTGCGGGGGGCCTCGAAGGTCAGCGGGCCCTGGTGAATGCGCAGGCAGTCCACCTCACCTTCCCCATCACGCTCAAACCAAACGGAAAGGGTGGGCGCGATTGCAAAGGACCACTTCTCCTCACCCTCTCGGCGCGCGAGCTCAAACCGCATCTGGCTCGGCACGTCGAGGATGAACTTGCCCGCCCGGTACTCCACTTGGAATTCCTCCTTCATGTGAGTTCCCCAATCTGCGACATAGGTGCCGAGAAATGGTTGGAGTTCGTCCGGCACGACGGCGCTGGCATGGATCTGAGGTGCTATCAGATTGCGATCCAAGGTCTCCTCCAACCGCAGGGCCGTACCCCCACCACGGGACTGGGTGAAATAGAGGACCATGAGGTCGCGCTTGGGCCAGGCCCAGGCAATCGTTCCATCCGAGCCCGAGTGCCCGAGGATTGTCGCTGGCCCCTTGCCCACGGCGGTCTTCGGCACGTGCAGGACGGACATCTGCCCGTAGAACACCTCCAGCCCGGTGAATGAAGTTGGGAAACGAGCGGTGCTACCCATCATCGTCATCTCGCTGACGGGCGTCAGGGTGCGTTCAATAGCGGCCTCAGAGAGCAGCTGCTTGTCGCCCACCCTTCCACCGTCCATCCACATGGCGAGGAACCTGCCGTAGTCCTCCGGGGTCGAATACACCGACTGGGATCCCCAGGCGAAGGGATAGAACGAGCCCTCGTCAGGATCCAGGAAGCGCTTCCATTTCCCCATGCCTCCCGCATACAGGCTGGCGATTCGAGAACGCCTCGGGTCCTCGTCGTCGATGAAGTAGAAGGAACTCTGCATGCCGAGCGGGACCAGAAGCTCCTCCGTCACGAACCGGTCAAGTCTCATGCCGGCCGCCACTTCAACCACAGCCCCCAAGGTGTCGGTGCCGATGTCCGAGTACCAGAAGCGACTCCCCGGTTCGAACTCCGGGCCGCGCTCCCCCATCGCGTTGCCCATATCAACCAGACTCTCAAACTCATCTATAGAGGTGAGAATCGTGAGAGGCAGGCCCGCGCGATGCGTTATCAGCTGGCGCACAGTGATCGCTCCTGATTCCTCCGTCTTGAAGCCCGGAAGATACTGGGCCACCGGCGCATCCAGGTCGAGCTTCCCGCGATCCACAAGCAGCTGCGCGGCCGTAGCCGTGATGGGCTTGGTCATGGAGCGGATATTGCAGACAGTCCCCGGCCCCCAGGCCGTCTCACTCTCGCGATCGGATTCGCCAAAGTACTCGTGCAACACCGTGTGACGGTTCTTGATCACCATCAACTCCCCGCCAACGATGAGGTCGCGCTCCAGATAGTCGTTGACCTCGTCCACCAGAGCAGCGAGTGCCTCGGCAGAAATCCCCTGGCTCGCCGGATCCGACACGGGGAAGCTGACTGCCTCGGGCGAACGTGCGAGGGAATCCTCCTGCGCCTCCAAAGGAAGGCCAGAAAGAACGAGCATGGTGCCGAAGCCAAGGGCATAGCGAAGAGTCATGTTCATTTCCTAGGTATTGAATTCAACCAAGTAAGGACGGGGAGTTTGATCTACGAATTGACGTGAAAGGCATACATGTGAGTCTCTGTGCGGATGAACACCGTGCCACCAAGCAGGGCCGGGGAAGCCATGATTCGCTCTTCAAGATCTGTGCTCGAGAGCACCTTGAGCTCTTTGCCGGCTTCCAGGGTCGTCACGACCCCGCGTGCCGATGCCATGTAGACCTTTCCGTCTCCAGCCACGGGAGACGCGTAGTACGGTCCGCCTGCATCCAACCGCTCCTGGAAATGCAAGGCTCCCGTCTTGGCGTCGAGGCACGAGAGAATGCCACCGTTCTTGACCATGAACAGGCGTCCACCATAGAGAAGTGGGGAGGGACACTCCGGGACACCGCGTCGATGCTGCCAGACGATCTGGGTGTCGCGGTCCTCATTCCCGGGGCGGATGGCGAGCAGGCCATTGGCGAACTGGAATTGGTTCAGGAACTCGTACATGCGGCCCCACTCCTCACTCGTCACCTGCCCATCCCGGTCGCGATCCAGGAAGCGGAAGAAACCGGGAAGGGGGTGGTCACCCTCACCGTCGGCGTCGAAACGCGAGAGGATGCTCGCGTTCGGGCGCGCCTCCTCATAGCTCAGGGAGCCGTCTCCGTCCTCGTCGTATTGCTCAAGCAGCACAGCGTAATCCGGGAGGCCGATGACCTCCGGGTTAGTGCGCATGTTGTAGGAGGTGATATAGACCAGACCATCACCCGTGATTGGAGTGATGCACGGTTCATCGGTCAATCCCGGGAGGGACCAGCGTTCGTCCCCGTCCTCAAGCGCATAGGCGGTAACCCAACCCACGCCGTAGCACACGATCTCGTCCACCCCGCCGTTGTTCCAGATGAGGGGAGTAGACCAGCTCGCGGTGAACCCCTCCCTCTCCTTGCGCCAGATCGTCTCACCGGTAGCGGGCTCGATAACCTCCAGAAACGAGCCGGTTGCATTGTCGCGTAAGAACACGAGCCGCCCTCCTGCCAGGATCGGTGATGCCGCAGTGCCGTACATGTTCTCCGGAATCCGCATGCGCCTCAGCCAGCACTCCTTGCCGTCAAGGTCGTAGCAGATGAGTCCACAGGAACCGAAGTACACAAATACGTGCTCCCCGTCTGTCGTGGGCGAAGGGGTGGCCGAGCTGTTGATGCTGTGCCGACCCTCGAACATGTCCGTCATGGCCGAGCGCGACCAGAGCACCTTGCCACTGTTGCGATCGATGCAGAGCGTCTGCACCTCACGGTCGGTGGCACCCGTGATGAAGATGCGATCCCCCCAGATGCAGGGTGATGAGTGGCCCGGCGGAATCTCGCAGGACCAGGTCAGGTTCTCGGCCTTGTCCAGCTTCGCGGGCAATGTCTGGTCATCGGGCGCGACGCCAAGACCTCCCGGCCCGCGAAATTGACTCCATTGCGCCTGCCCCAGAACGGGTCCCGCACCCAGCACAACCAGTGAGGAGCTCCAAAGCCATCGTGTACTTGCCTGCCAGGCCATGGCTCCAATGCTATCCACGGACATGGGGAATCCGACATACGCAATCCGGTCGAACCCGCAAGCAATGGGTATCAGTCGGAAGGGCCTACCTCGCTCACGATGCCCGAACCCAGGAATAGCAACTGCGCCCCTATCGCTTCCTGTGCGAGGCCCGTCATCGAAGCCAGGGCTTGCCTGTAGGCAAGCAGTTGCGGGGTGTAATGGGCAACCCGTTCTTCGAGGTTGTCGTCGTCCACACGGTCCGTCTTGTAGTCCTGGATGATCGCGGACACGTACGCACCATCCTTGCGCTGCACGATGACCCGGTCAAAGGAGCCGCACCAGGTGACCGGTCCAGAATCGCCGGGAAGAACGAGACAGTAGTCCCGTTCGCACCAGACCTCCCACTCTCCGCCACCGCTACCACCATCCGGCCTGCCCAAGGCAGCCCGGATGTCCGAAGTATCAAGAGCCCGCTTCACATAGGCGAGCGCGTCTCGGCACAGGGCCTCGTCCGGCTCAATGGAAAGGCCCAGGGCCAGGAGCGCGTCCTCGTCCAGCTCCGCCTCGGCGGGCCATTCGTACTCCTGCAGGTAGCGGTGCACCACCAGACCAAAGCGGGTACCGGTGTTTGAGGGAGGCGCCAAGAGCGTCGCGCCACTCTGGACCCAACCACCCTCTTCCGAGGAGGGAGACCGGCGAGGCAGGCGCCGAGGCCCTGCGGTGACGGCGAGACCCAGCAGAGGTTTCTCTGGGGCGTTCGCGGGGGCTGGCTCGTTCTGTTCCTCAGGTAACCAAGAGTCCGTGGAATCCCCGTGGCGCCAGAGCACCGTTCCATCGGCGCCATCGGTGCCCAGCATGGTGCGGAGAATCCCGGCCGGGCTGGTTCCCCCGTCCTTTCCCTTGCGATCACGTACCAACATCTCCAAGCGATGTTTGGCGCGGGTCATGCCCACGTAGAGCACACACAGGGCCTCCCGCACCTCGCGCATGGACTGATCCAGATAGAGCTGGCTGAGAGACGGGTCGAGTGCAGCCACATCCTTGCTGGGGTTGATGGTGGCGGTCATCAACATGCCGCGCGGGTCGGGACGATTCACCAGGAAGGTCCAGCGGTTCGTCGCCAGGCTTCCATCGAGCTCGGGGAGGATGACCGCATCGAACTCCAGGCCCTTGGAAGCGTGCACGGTCATGACCTTGATGCGCGCGGCGGCGGGAACCTCCACCTTGTGGGCACGCACGAGATCCACAAAGCGATCGGCTCGCAAGCCCGGGTGCTCGGCCCAGGCGAAAGCCACATCGCAAAGCTGGCGGTACCGGCGGCGGTCCCACTCACTGTAGGCGGAATGCTCACGCACTGCCGGTTCAAGGTCCGCGCACAATTGTCCCAACCCACACTCGGCGAGCTTCTCTCGCACCGATCGGGACAGGGCCATCCGATCCTCCATCACATCGGCGCAACCCAACACGGCCGGCAAGGGTGAAGACGACAGGTGGAAGGCGGCCATGGTGTCGGATGGGTGATCCGCAAGGTGCAGCAAGGACAGCAGGTGCAAGACGGCCGCCGAGTCGGTGAGTGGATTGCCGCCCTCCCCACTCACGGGAAGACCCTCCATCTGGAGTTTTGCGATCAGGCGCGGGATGACTTTGTTGGCGCGCAGCAGCACGCCGATGGTCGCCTCGGGACACTCCCTGGCCAAGGCCACAACACGCTCCGCCGCCAGCTCGATCACGGGCATCCAGTCCTTTTCATCCCCTACAGCGGGACGTGCCTGGCGCAGCTCTGCCGCTCCCGGTAGATCTGCGCCAGCTTCGTGCTCTTCAAATGTGCGCTCGAATTGCTGGGCGGCCTGCAGGTGAGCCTGCTTCCCTTTTTCCTCGAACACAGACGAGGACGAGAGTGACTGGAATACCTGATTGACCGTGTCGAGGATCACCCCCGATGAGCGGTAGTTCTTCTTCAGCGCCTCACCTTTCACGTTCAGGTGCTTGCTGAGGCCTTCCAACAGGCGCGGCTCCGCTGAACGCCAGCCGTAGATGGACTGCTTCACGTCGCCCACACAGAAGAAACTCTGTTCGCCACTACCGTCGGCACAGATGTTCTCGGCCATCTCGGAGAGGACGCGCCACTGGACGGGGGCGGTGTCCTGGAACTCATCCAAGAGGAGATGGTCCAAGGTGGCGTCCAGACGATAGGCCAGATCCAGGTCCCGGCCGGCTATTGGCCCGGGGGTTCCGGGTTCACGGGGGGCTAGAGCGCGGGGGATGTCTGCGAACTCGTACAGGCCGCGGTCCCGTTTGACGTCCTGCAGAAGTTTCTCGTAGCGCGTAAGCAACTCAACGATGCGTTCATTGCGCACGACAAGACTGCTGTGCAGTACGTGGCCAATCTGTCGCAGGAGCACACCGATGGCGTCCACCCAAGGAAGTTCGATGTCGCGGCTGGAGAACTTGGGCTCTCCATGCAGGACTTTCCCAACCAGCCCAAGGCCCAGCAGACCCTTCCAATCCTCCTGATCCAGCAGATCCAGGATGTTCTCTCGCGCCTTCTTCCAATTCTGGACCTCCTCCCCGTCTTTTTTCTTGGGAACCGGGAGAGACTCGATGGTGGCCCGCGTCTCCGCCAACAGCTCGGGCTCCACTGCAGGTCCGGGGTGCACGCAGTTCCAGGCCTCGGGCGAGCTATCAAGGAACACGTCCCGACCGCGCTCGACCAGCTGGATCAGTGCCCGGTGCACCGATCGGCCCGCGCCCTTGCTGGCGGTGATCTCCCGCAGGAGCTCGGCGAACTGAGCCTCGTCATCCGGGCCGTCAAGCTCCTCCAGCAGGGCGGCCAGTGCTTCGGCTGTGACCTCGTCCGCCTCCGGACCCTGGGCCACCGACCACTGGGGTGCCAGGTCCAGGTCCAATGCAAAGAGCCGGCCCAGATGAATGAAAAACGAATCCAGCGTGCGTACTTCGAACCGATCCAGCCGGCGCACGAGATTGGCGAGCAGGTTTAGAGCGCCCTCGGATTCGAAGCTGGAGCCAAAGTCGCGACAGCTCGCCAACTCCTTGCGCTGCTTGCCATCGTCAACAGCCTCCACCAGGCGTTTCAGCACGCGATCAAGAATCTCCCCGGCAGCCTTGCGAGTGAAGGTGGTGGCGAGGATCGAGCGCGGCTTGGCTCCCGCCAAGAGTAGATCCAGGAACCTGCCGCTCAGGCGGTAGGTCTTCCCCGTTCCGGCGGAGGCCAGGAAGATCCGGTGACAGCGCTTCTCGTGCTCGCTCACTCTTCTTCCTCCTCGCCGTCAAGAGTGAGCAACCCCTGTCCGCATAGCTCCGCCAGGATCGGGTCGAAGATCTTGGGTTGGCCTAGATCGAAATCAGGCTCATCACGGGATAGCTGTTCACGGACCTCCCGGACCACCTGGCGTGCCGCATCCAGGGCTGCATCGAGAGCCGCCCCATCAAACTCCTTGGCAAGCTGGACGCCGGAGTCGCTCTCGGTAGCCGCCAGATTGAAGTAGCCCAACTCCGGGTGGACGTCCCCTATCACCTCCCGCGCCAAGAGGGCATAGAGGGGCAGCTGAACGTTCACCCACTCCCCCCTGCGCAGATGTTCCGTCTTCGGGTACTTGGCCTTCTCCCCGAACTTGTAGTCCAGGATGGCCCAGCGCCCGTCCTCATGGCGGTCGATCCGGTCGATGCGGCCCACAAAGGTGGCATCCTGCCCATCCACGTCCAGGGTCACGGAGCCGGAGGGTGCCCACTCGACGTGTTCGATACGCCAACCCTCTGCGGCCCTTGCAGCCTGCCGCTGGGCAAAGAGATCCAACCGATAGGCAAGCTGCCGGCTCTGTAACTGCACCGCCGGTAAGGCTGCACTCCCAAAGCGCCTGGAACACTCGGATTCCAGGGCCGCGTTCAAGAGGCTTGCGATGGCCTTGGGATCCGTACTAGCGGTCAGATCACTCTGGCCGAACTGATTCAGTACTTCGTGCCCGATGATGCCGAACAGCATCGGCCCCATTTCCTGATCCCGATCATCCAGCGTCTGGAGACCAGCCAGCTTCCTGAGACAGAAAATGTAAGGGGAGGCTAGATAGTCACTGATGGCTGAAGCACTCCAGTCACCGGGAGGAGTTAGCACCGGAGGCATCTTCAGCTTTGCACGGCCCAGAGGCGTCACTGCATCCAGGACTTCAGCATCTTCTTGGGGTAGGAAGTGACGTACACCTTCAAGCGCCTGCTCTGGGCTGCCATGGAAGGCCAGCCGGCTGGGGCGCAAGGGGTCGCCGTCCAGGGTGCGACGTCCCGAGATCAGCACGAATTCCTCGCGACTGTTCGTAAGCCATTCGAGGGTGTAAAGATCGCGAGCCAGCCTCCCCTTGTCGGCAGGCAGTCCCAACTCCTGGCGCAGCCCATCTGGCAGCCACCCATCACCCTGCACCGCCTCGGGCATGAAGCCCTCGTTGAAGCCCGTCACCACCAGGGCCGGGGCCTCGTCCATGGCGAGCTCGAGCCAGCCAAGCAACTCGACGGCGGCTTCTTCTGGAGCTGCGGCACGGGGCGGAACCCGCTCGGCCGCGATTTCACCCAGCAAGATTTCCAGCGCCTCCGCAGCACCCACTTCAGGGTTGGCCGCATTGGGCAACTCAGCGATGTGTTCAAGTCCCTCGGCCAACCCCCTGAGCCCTGCCCGCAGCAGGCGATGTTCGGGATGGCTCGAGTCGAACTCGCGCTCTCCATAGACCGCCCCCAACACGTCGCGCACCGGGCCAGCCCACTCGCTCAATGAACGGGGACGCCCCCCCAACGGGGCGAGCCACTCCTGTACGGCCTCACCCAGTTGCTGGGCCAATTCGCTACGCCGGACCTTGGAACCACTCAGAGCCCGTAACCAGGGACGCGGCTGGGATCCCGGAAGGTGATCGTTGTGGTACTCATCGAACAACTGCCCCGCCGCGTAGCCATCTAGATCCAGACCGGCACACAGGTAGGTCTCCAGATCAGGATGCCGCACGAGTCCGGCCAGGTCGGCGAATCGGCCTCGACCCAGAAAGCTGGCAATGCCTGAGAGCAGTCGCGCCGGGGGCGTACTGCCCAGCCCGGTGCCCTCGGCATCGCGGGCGAAGACGTCCTGCTCCTGAAACGCGCGTTCAAGAAACGGTGCCACTTCACGGTCCGCAACTCCGATGGTGATCTGCTCGGCCGTGTACTTGCCCTCCCAGAGGCCAATGGAGCGAATGGCCTGCTGAGACTGATCATCTGGGCCCAGGGCGACATGCCAAGCATCGAGGGGCGGGGTCCAAGCCCGCCCCAACCAGGCATCGGGTTCCAAGCAACCCATCGCATCGAAGGCCTCACTACATTCTTCGGGCGCGAAGATCAGGGCGTGAACAACCCCGCCAGCCTGGCCCAACGCCTCAACCAACTGCCGCACGAGCCCAATGGCATCCACCACCCCCACCAGGACAACCGGTCTCTCCGGATCGATCAGGTCTCCCCGCTGGAGAGCCGCAAGACGGCCACGGTGCGGGTCGCACAGCTCGGCCTTGGCCAGATAGTCCTCAGCCAGGGTCTGCGCCCTGGAGAGAGCTTCCCAGCGTCTTTGCTCGCCACGACTCCGGGAGCCCATCGCCTCCCCGCTTACGGTGGCAAAGTCCAACCCCTCCGCGGAGAGGGTTGCGAAGACACCGCGCACCTCACTGGCCAGCCGTCGCCAGGCGGCACCCTCGTGGACCTCCGGAGGCCTGGATGCCAGGGCTCCCAGCTCCGAGTCACTGAGTTGGCGCAGGGCCTGCTCCCAAGAGAGGGTGCGCACCAGGCGCGCAGCGCTGGGACGATCCAGGTGCAGGAACTCGTCGGTCAGCTGTCCGGTCGTCACAATGGTCGGCGGCTGCCAATCAGGCGGCTGGGCCTGCCCCAGGCGCTCAACCAGCAGGCGGCCAGCTCGGGAACCCGGGAGCGCGACGACGGTGCCGCCAAGGTCAGCACCGCACTCCCGCGTCAGCCACTCAGCCGCCAGGTCCACAGCGGGGCCATCCCAACCGAGAAAGCAGCGAACCGTGGACCCCATGCTGGGCAAGTTAGATACTTGGGTGGGAGATGTCGACCAACAAGGTTCCCTGAGGCCCCCTTTGGATGACCCCGGACTGGACTTGGCGTAAAGAGTGCATCCTTGTGGAGGGTCATGGTGGCACCTCAGCCCGAACGCCTCCGCCGTCCCGGCCCGTGCCGGTCCAGGTCTCGCCTCGATCCGGCCTCCCTAGACCATTAGATGGTCTCCTCCGGTGGAGGCCCTCCCGGACCCTACCCCTGAGAATAATCGTGCCCAGAAGAGGGTTGGGTACACAAGGCAGGATGGCGTGGAGGGGCTCGACGTGATTTCCCCCGGCACGGACGATCCGCAACATCAAAGAGGGACAAGCGTAGGCCAAGAGCCCACCCAGACACCGACAGAACGGCCAAAAGGCCGCGTACATGGCGTTTCTTACGGGTCAGCTAAAAAACAGCCCTGTTTTCAGGTGCGGAGATATACTTAGCAAACTGGCACTTCACTCGGCCCCCTTACTGCATCAGGAGCCGTCCAGGAAGCGGCCCTGACATTCTGCTTACATGCATTCTCGCGCCAAGATTCGCTGGCGTTATTCGCAAACCTCCAAGCCCTCCTCTAGCAATGAAACACAACCGCTTTCTCTCACTCTGTGCCGCCGGCGCTTTGGTCACCGGTCTCGCAACGGGCCAGACGCAGACTCGTAAATACGTTGCTTCCAACGCCGGAATGGGCGATGCCTTTGGCCATTCCGTAGTCGTCGAGGGCAATTACGTCGTAGTCAGTGCTCGCAATGCCGTGGTCAACGGAGTCGATACGGGCGCCGTCTATGTCTACGACAGGACTATGGGCATGGAGCTCTACATCTTGCAGCCCGCCGATGGCGGTTCTGGCGACAAGTTTGGATTCGACCTGGCCATCGAAGGAGACACTCTCTTGGTGGGCTCCCCCCATCACGATGTGATGGGCATGAACATGGTGGGCGCGGTATACGTCTATGACCTGACCACCGGCCTCGAAGTCGGACGCCTTGTTCCCAACACGATGGTCATGATGGGCCACTTCGGTATTGGCGTGGACATCGACAACGGCATCGCGGCCGTTGGCGCCTATACCCGTGACCCCATGGGTGTCGACTCTGGCGAGGCCTTTGTCTTTGACGTCGCCACGTCGACGCAGCTGCACTCTCTGACTGCCTCCGATGGATCTGCGGGCGACATGATGGGCTGGTCGGTCTCCATCTCGGGCAACAGTGTGCTCGTCGGTGCGGACCTTCATGGTGACCACGGTGCAGCCTATGTCTTCGACGCGACGACCGGGGCGCAAACCCACAAGTTTGAGCCCATGGACATGATGACTGGGGACCGTTTCGGTTGGATGGTGGACCTTGAGGGCAGCAACGCCATCATCTCCTCTCATAAGCACGACCGCCTATCAACGGGCGACATGGACACGGGTGCCGTCTACCTGTTCCACCTGGGAATGAACATGCAGATGGGCAAGTTCACGGCCACTGATGGAGACGCCAACGATGAGTTCGGATACTCCGTGAGCTTTGACGGTGGTCGGGTCGCCATGGGCGCCCCCTTCGACGACGACGCCACGATGAACGCCGGCTCCGTCTACGTGTTTGACTTCGCCACTCAGTTGCAGGAGTACAAGATTCTTGCTTCGGACGCCGCGATGAGCGACCTGTACGGATCCAGCATCGACGTCAGCGGAGCTGGCCTGGTGGTCGGCTCGGTGTACGACGACGACGTCATCATGAACGCGGGATCGGCCTATGAGTACGATCTGGCTCCTCCCTGCTGGAACAAGTTCTGCACCGTGGCTGATGGGAGTACGCTCAACGCGGCGACCCTGACTCCCTCGGGATGCGACCTCGGCGGCCCGGTCAACTTGATGATGATGGGTGCTCCGATGAACCAGTTCACTTACCTCCTGATTGGTTCGGGCAACAGCATTATTGATGGCGCGCTCTTCGGTGCCAGTGGCAACCTCTGCCTCGCCGGCGCGGCCATCGGCCGCTACACCAAGGACACGGGCATGACCGACATGATGGGCATGTTCGTTACGGATATTTCCTCCACCCTCACCGGTGGTCCGAGCTTCGGCATCCCCAGCTCAGGTGGTGCGACGATCCTCGCTGGCCAAACCTGGAACTTCCAGTACTGGCACCGCAACATGGGTGGCATGCCCACTGGTTTCTCGGAAGCTGTTTCCATCACCTTCAAGTAACAGAGCAACTGCAGATTTCAAAAGCGCACCTCGCCACCTGGCGGGGTGCGCTTTTCTGTTTGCCATCCGCGCACGGTCGCTGAGTGCCCACGGATGCTGTACATGTCAGGTGGCTGCAGCTGCTTGAATCTCCGTGAGCGCTACCTTCACTTCATGACCGCTCGTTCGGAAATGTAGGAGGCAGACTCGGAGAGTGAACTGACCGTTGATTCTGGTGGAGGACAGGAAGATCCGCCGACGCGCATTGATCTTGTGGAGCAACGCTTCGTTGAACGCATCGCTGTCCCCATCCGGAGCCCGAAACCGAAAGGACACGACGGAGAGTTGAGGGCTGTCGCACATCTCAATCCCCTCAAGGGTTGACAGTTCGTCATGCAGCCATTGTGCAAGCTCGAGCTTCTCGCGAAGAGCATCGCGCAAGGCCTCGGCCCCGTAGAAGTCAATGGCTGCCCAAACCCGCAGGCCACGCGCTTCGCGGGTCAACTCCGGAGACATCTCAGCGAAGTTGTGAGCCGTCGGAGTCAGATCCTGCAGGTAGTCCGCCGAGGAACCGTGGACCTGCTGCAGCTGGCCGGGCTCCCGCACCAGAAGGCAGCCAGTGCCATAGGGAAGGAACAGGCTCTTGTGAGGATCGAGAACGAGGCTGTCCGCACGCTCCAGCCCGGGGAGGAGTTCGTGGCCCCCGGGGACACCGCGAAAGAAGCCCCCGTAGGCTCCGTCCACGTGCAGCCACAGCCCCTCGCTCTCGCAGAGGTCCGCGATGGCCGGAACGGGATCCACGGCCCCCGTGTTGGTCGTGCCCGCAGTCGCCGCGACCAGGAAGGGTCGCAGGCCCTCGACGCGATCGGCGGCGACCTGCTCGGCCAGCGCGGCGGGATCCATGCGCAGACGCTCGTCGGTCGGGATGAGCCGCAGGCCCGCGCTGGGCAGCCCCACCAGGCGCGCCGTCTTGGCGATGCAGCTGTGGGCCTGCTCCGAGGTGTAGTAGGTGGCACCTGCCATGTCGTCCCCCAGGCGCACCGTGCGCGCGGTCACCAGCGCCACCAGAGTCGAGAGGGTGCCTCCGGTTGTGAGCAGTCCCTCGGCTCCCTCCGGGTAGCCGACGAACTCCCGCAACCAATCGATGGCCATGAGCTCGATGGCCACCAACGCCGGCGCGGCGTCATGCATGCCCACGTAGCGATTGGTGGCCGAGGCGACGTAGTCCGCCAACGCGGCAGGATACAAGCCGCCGCCGGGGATGTAGGCCATGTAGCTACCCGACGCGGTGTTGTAGGACTTGGCGATGGCGCGACCCATGTCGTCCAGGGTCTCCTCGAAGGGACGACCCGCTTCGGGTAGGGGGCGCGTCAGCTCTTGACCAAGACGCTCCCCCCCCTCCGTGTCCCAGGAAGGCTGCTCACCGAGGATTGTCAGGTGATCGATGACGAATCGGTTGGCCTGCTCCGTCAGACGCTCCATGCGGGCGGCGTCGAGGTCCAGGGGGGCACTGGGTTGGGGCAGAGGCCTGGTCATGGCGGGGAGAGTACGCTACGCCGCCGTGGTATCGTAGCGCAGGTATGTGGTGTTCCCTTCTCATGGCGCTGGTTCCGCTCACGGGCTTCACCCAGAACGGGGTGGCGAGCGAGCAAACCGTCAACTGGCCGGGCTGGCGCGGTCCCCTGGGTAATGGTTCGGCCCCCAGCGCGGACCCGCCGCTCTCGTGGAGCGAGGACAAGAACGTGCGCTGGAAGACGGCCCTGCCCGGGGCGGGTCACGGCTCACCGGTGGTCTGGGGCCAGCGCATCTTCGTGACCGCGGCCATCCCCGTGGGCGAGGAGCTGCCACCCGTTCCCGATGATGCGCCGGGAGCTCACGACAACGCGCCCCTCACGCGCAAGCAGCGCTTCGTGGCCCTGTGCCTGGATCGCGAATCGGGAGAAGTCCTCTGGCAACAGACGGCACGCGAGGTCCTTCCCCATGCGGGCGCTCACGTCTCCGGCACCCTGGCCTCCAGCTCACCCGTGGTGGACGGCGAGGTGTTCGTGGCGCACTTCGGCTCCAACGGCCTCTTCGGCTACACCCATGACGGCAAGCTTCTCTGGTCGCGGGACCTTGGACAGATGCAGGTCAAGCACGGGCACGGGGAGGGATCTTCCCCTGTGCTCCACGGTGGGACCCTGGTCGTCAACTGGGACCACGAGGGCGCATCGTTTGTTGTGGCCCTCAATCGATCGAACGGCGAAGAGCTCTGGCGGGCAGAGCGCGATGAGGTCACGTCCTGGGCCTCGCCAGCAATCGCGCAGGTGGGCGAGACGACTCAAGTGATCGTGAGCGGCACAAACCGTGCCCGCGGGTACGACCTGAAGACGGGCAAGCAAATCTGGGAGTGCGGCGGCCTCTCCAACAATGTCGTCGCCTCCCCCGTGGTCGGCCATGGCATGGTCATTCTGGGTAGCAGCTACGAGAAGAAGTCCCTGATCGCCATCGGTCTTGAGGGAGCGAGCGGAGACCTGACCGGCGGCGAGCACGTGGCCTGGACACGCAAGCGTGGGACACCCTACGTGCCCTCCCCCCTACTCCACGGTCACTGGGTCTATTACCTGAGTCACTACCAGGGCGTGCTCTCAAGGGTGCACGTGCAGACCGGCTCCGAACCCGCCGGGCCTTTCCGCTTGGAGGGCATGTACAACATCTACTCCAGTCCGGTCGCGGCGGCGGGGCGCGTCTACATCACCGACCGTGATGGTGCCACGCTGGTACTGAGCCACACCGATGGCAACCCCGAGGTGCTCGCCGTGAATCGGCTCGACGACTCCTTCAGCGCCTCGGCCGCGCTGGTGGGGCGCGACCTTATCCTGCGGGGCGAGCGACACCTGTACTGCCTCTCAGAAGAGTCCTCGGGGAAGATGGCCGGGGGAAGATGACTCGGGATGGAAGGGGTAGAATCCCCCGCCGGGGCCATTCCCCCGACCTGACCATGGAACCCGATCAAGACTCTCCCGATGGTGGTGCACCCTCCGCAGAACAGCGGGAGCAGCTCCTGAAGTGGCTGGAGTCCCTGGCCCAGGATCCACGCCAACTGGCGGCCCTGGACGAGGAGGTGCTCAATCGGTTGCGGATGTCCGCCGGGTTGATCGCCCTTCCCGACCGCAAGGCACGGCGCGTCTTCAGCAACGCGCGCCGCAAGAGAGCGCGTGAACAGGTGCGCAGCGTGGACGATGCCGCCCTGAACGCCACGAGCAATCGCGCACTCAAGCGCTCCCTGCGTTATCCGGTGGCGCCCCCCAGCCTCGACATCAGCGAGCGGGACCGGGACCTGCTGGAGAAGCAGGCCTGGCAACCGAAAGAAGGCGAGCAGGCGGCAAGGCGACTGGAGGAGCCGGCGCGCTGCTACATCTGCAAGGAGGACTACCAGGACCTGCACCCCCACTACGACGCCATGTGTCCGGAGTGCGCCGAGCTCAACTGGGCCAAGCGCCATCAGACGGCGGACCTCTCGGGGCGCGTGGCCCTCGTCACCGGATCGCGGGTGAAGATCGGCTACGAGGCGTCCCTCATGCTCCTGCGCGCAGGAGCGAGCCTGATCGCCACGACCCGCTTCCCGTGCGATTCGGCCAGACGCTTCGCCGCCGAGCCCGACTCCGCAGAATGGCGGGAGCGCCTGCACATCTACGGCCTGGACCTGCGCCACACGCCCAGCGTCGAGGCCTTTGCGGCTCACGTGAACGAGGACTTCGAGCGCTTGGACTTTCTGATCCACAACGCCTGCCAGACCGTGCGTCGGCCACCGGCCTACAGCGCACATCTGATGGAGTCGGAGATCTATGAAGATCTGCCCCCTGAGGCGCGGGCGCTGGTGCACAAGCACGAGAACCTGATCCACGACCTGAAGGCGGCCCCCCAGGTGACGGGGGGGGCGACTCAACTCCCGACCGGGGAGGAGAGTGCGGCACCGAACGCCACACTTCAAACAGGGAGTACTTCAACAGAACTCCAGGGTCTGACCCGTGCGGCAGGCATGAGCCAGCTCGACCTCCTTGGTGAAGCGGATCAGGCGAAGTTCTTCCCCGAGAGCATGCTGGACGGCGAGGGTCAGCAACTCGACCTGCGGCGCAAGAACTCCTGGCGCATGGAGCTGAACGAGGTCCCCACCGTGGAGTTGATCGAGGTGCAGTTGGTGAACTCCGTGGCGCCCTTCGTCCTGACGGCGAAGCTCAAGCCCCTGATGGCCAGGATCGAGAGCACTGACAAGCACGTGGTCAACGTCTCCGCCATGGAGGGCCAGTTCTATCGCACCTTCAAGACCACGCGCCATCCCCACACCAACATGGCCAAGGCCGCGCTCAACATGATGACCCGCACCTCGGCGGCGGACTACTTCAAGAGCGGCATCCACATGAACAGCGTGGACACCGGCTGGGTCACGGACGAAGACCCCTTCGAGCAGGCCGTCGAAAAAGAACACTCGCAACGCTTCGCACCGCCCCTGGACTCCGTGGACGGAGCCGCGCGGGTCCTCGACCCCATCATCACCGGATTCAACACCGGCGTGCACTGCTGGGGTCAGTTCCTGAAGGACTACGAGCCGACGCGCTGGTAGCCCTCGGTCTGGAACGACGCGCACTTCCTGTCGTACTGGCTGGCGATTAGGCTGGCGAGCATGAATATCATGCGCCACCTGCCCCTAGTCGCCCTACCGCTCCTCGCTCTTGCGGTCTCTCCGCGCGCTGACCTGCCCGTTGCGCACATCACGGGTGAGGGCTGGAGCGAGCTCACGCTCGCGGACTTCGTCAACGTGAATGGTGATGAGAACACCTGGAAGGAGGTGGACGGAGTCATCCAATGCAGCGGCACACCCGTTGGCGGCGCACGCACGCAGAAGCAATACACGAACTTCGAGATGGTCCTCGAGTGGAAGCATGAAACGCACGGCGGCAACTCGGGTGTCTTCCTGTGGTGCCCCGAGTCCGCGTTCACCGACCTGCCGCCGGGCTCGCTGCCACGGCAGGGCATCGAGGTTCAGGTACTCGACCTCGGCTACGAGGAGAACTGGGAGAAGAGCCGCAACGGAGAGCATTCAAACTGGTTTACGAGCCACGGCGACGTCTTCCCCGTCGGCCCGTCATCCATGACGGCGTTCACTCCGATGATCGACTACACGGCAGGCAACACAACCTACACCGTCGGCAATCCAAAGAGCTCGCGCTGCTTCCCCACCCAGCGCCTCGTGCGAAAGCACAATGAGTGGAACCACTACTACATCCGCGCTATCAACGGCGAGGTGCGACTGTGGGTCAACGGCGAGGAGGTCAGCGGAGGAAACGAATGCAAGCCGGCGACGGGCTACCTGGCCCTCGAAGCGGAAGGTGCAGCCGTCGCATTTCGCAACATTCGTATCCGCGAACTACCTTAGCCCTCGGCCTGAATCCGCCCCGGCGGCACTGCATTTAGAGCTTCAACTGCAGGTAGGAGATCGTGCAGCCGCGGCCCAGCCAACGCTCTTCGTAACGCGTCTGGATGGCCAGCCACTCCTTCAGTGCCGGTTCGCAATCCGTACCAGAGGAGGCATACAGGTCCTCGATCTCGTGGGTGACCTGCACCCCACAGGCTGCGGCACTCAGCAGGGTCTGCTCGTGCAGGAAGCGGCTGTCCGTCTTCACGTGCACGATGCCCCCTGAGCCGAGGAGTCGCCGGTAGCGCTCTAGAAAAGGCGCGCCGGTGAGGCGCTTGGTGCCGCGCTCGTCGCCGGGCTGGGGATCCGAGAAGGGCAGCCAGATCTCGTGCGCCTCGCCAGGGGCTAGGTGGTTCTCGATGAACTCGATCTTCGCGCGCAGGAAGGCGGCGTTGGTCAAGCCGGCCTGGGCAGCGGCATGGGCTCCATGCCAGTAGCGGTGCCCCTTGATGTCCACACCGATGAAGTTGCGCTCGGGATGCCGCCGCGCAAGCTCGACGGTGTACTCGCCCTTGCCGCAACCCAGCTCCAAGGTGATCGGATGCGCGTTACCGAACACGTTTGCGTGCCACTGGCCTCGATGGTCGCTGGGCCCGTGGACGGCGTCCCTCACAGAGGGCTCAAGGACCCTCTCCAGGCCCAGGTTGGAGGCCCACTTCTGTCGTTTGGTGCGCGGCATGACGGGCTGAGGAGGATAGCGGGTTCGGCGTGAACTCGCCCGGGTGGAGGCGTATCCTAATCCCATGCGGCGCCGTTTGCTCCTGGGTCTGATCTCGCTACTTGGCGCAATGGCCCTGGCGGAAGGTGCCACGCGGCTGTGGCTGAATATGGAAGGACGTGGCTACGAGAGGGCCGCGGCGGAGAGGGCCATCAGGAGCACCATGGAAGCGGTGAGCGGCCTGACGGCCGGAGTGATGGCCGAGGCGAACGCACCGGGCAAGAGCCACGGCCCCCAGTACGAACTGCAGCCCTATTCGGGCTACGTGCACCGAACGGTGGCCGTGCGCACGGCGAAGATCGTGGAGCGCTTCCGCTCGGGGCAGAAGGACGCGTACGTGGTTGTGTCCCAGGGCGGGTCGGTGGCGGCGGGTTTCCAGGGCAAGGGGCTGGGGATCCTCCTGAAGTCCCTGGAGAATTCAGGCGCCACGGGAGGCCGAGAGGTGCGCGTCTTCGGCCTCTCGGTGCCGGGCTACAAGCAACCCCAACAACTGACCCAGTTGGCCTACCTTCTCTCCCAGGGTTGCCACCCGGACCTGGTCCTCAACCTGGACGGCCTGAACGAGCTGCGCATCAGCAGCGGTAATCTGGGCTCGGGGGTGGAGCCCAGCTTTCCCTCTCGGGGGCAATGGGGTTCGCTTCTCGCGGGCCAGGAAATCGATGGCGCCGAATTGGACGGTCTCCTGCGAGTCCATCAGGCCCAGCAGAAGGTGTGGGAGTTGGGCAACCGCCTCCTTGAGCGGGGGGATTGCGCGAGCGCGCTGACTGGAACCCTGGCCCTCTCGCGCGTGGCCCGCTACCAGGACAAGTGGGCGCGGGCACAAGCGGAACTGATCGATTCCCGCACGCAGCGCCTGAAGGGCGCCGGCGCGGTGGGCTACACGGCCAGCACGGCGGGCCGCGACGCGGTGCTTGAGGCAGTCGCCTGCTGGAAGCGCTCGTCGCTGGCCATGCACCAGCTGTGCGAGGCGCGCGGGATCCGCTACGTGCACGTGTTGCAGCCGACCCTGCACGACGAGGGGTCCAAGGTCATGACCGAAGAGGAGCGGCGCGTCGGGATCGATGAGGAGGGACTCCATCCGGCCGTGGTCCGCGGCTACCCGCTCCTGCGCGAAGCTCTCCGCGAGCTGCGCGAGGCGGGCGTGGAGGCCCTGGATGCCTGCGACACCTTCAAGGAGGTGCCCCAGACGATCTACGTGGACAGCTGCCACGTGACGCAGGAAGGCAACAGGATCCTGGCGGGCAACATCGCACGGATGATGGGGCTCCCGGAGCCGTCCGGAAACGACAGTGACCCCACCCAAGACAAATGACTTCCCTGGAGATTCACAACGAATCGGGCGAGCGCCTGGACCACGTGTTCACGCCTGGGCAAGAGGACGCACAGGCTGCCGATCGCAAGGTGGTTGTCATCGGCCACGGCGTCACCTCACACCACGACCGGCCCTACCTGACCCATCTTTGTGATGCACTGTCCGCCGCAGGCCTCGCTTCGCTTCGCTTCTCCTTCTCGGGCAACGGGGACTCCGAGGGACAATTCGTGGACAGCTGCATTTCCAAGGAGATCGCCGACCTGGGTGCGGTGATCGATGCACTGGAAGGATGGAGCGTGGCCTACATGGGCCACAGTATGGGAGGCGCGGTGGGCGTCATGCGCGCGGCCGCCGACGAGCGCATCGGCGCACTGGTTTCCCTGGCAGGCATGACGGAGGTGCACGGATTCATGCAGCGCCACTTCGGACACCTCACCCCTGGAGAGGACTGCATGCTCGATCGTGAGCACGCGCAGCTCAGCGAGTCTTTCCTTGAGGATGCGCGCGAGATCCAGACCACTCTGCCCCAGGCCAGCCAGGTGGAGGCCCCCTGGCTCCTGGTTCACGGCACCGAGGACGAGTTGGTGCCCTTCGAGGATTCGGTGCGCTGCGCCCAGGCCTGCCCCCACAGGGCTCTGCTGGCCCCTGTCGAGGGGGCGGATCATTGCTTCACCGACCGCCTCGACGAAGTCGCGGGTCTCGTGGTGCCCTGGCTCGTGGAGTCCTTCTAGGGCCTGCTCGCACGCCCCCACGGGACCTGCGGGCCGCTCACCGGGGAGGAAGAGTGCGTAGAACGTGGGGATTCGTTTAGATAACCCCGCCGGGGAGGCCCCCTCCTCCCCAAAGTGCTCCCCCCAGACCCCTCCCTCCGAAGGAAATCCATGAACGGTGTCGTGACTGGTAGCGATCTATCCGCCCACGAGAAGAAGATCCTCTTCTGGGCCAGCTTCCTCTCCCTTGCAGCAGCAGGCTTCGGCTTCGCGTTCCGCGTCGCCATGCAGGGCACCTACGGCGCCGAACTCGACCTGACGCAGCAACAGGTCGGCCAGATCTTCGGCGCCGCCCTGTGGCCCATCGCCCTGACGATGATCGGCTTCAGCCTGGTCGTGGACAGGACCGGGTACAAGGCGCCCATGATCGGCGCGTTCCTGCTCCAAGGGCTTGCGGGGGTCGGTACCTTCTTCGCCGACAGCTATGGGACCCTATACGCCTTCGCCCTGTGCGCAGGTCTCGGGCACGGCATCGTCGAGGCCGTCATCAACCCCGTTTGCGCCGCGGTCTACCCCAAGGAGAAGACCAAGTGGCTGACCATCCTCCACGCCGCCTGGCCCGCTGGCCTGGTGGGTGGAACGCTGATCATCATCGGCTCGGACGCCCTCGTGGAGGGCGGACTCTCGTGGAACTTCCACGCGCTTTGGGTCATTCTGCCTGTGATCGCCTACGGCTTCATGTATCTGCCGTGCAAGTTCCCCGTGGACGAGCGTGTGCAGGCCGGGGTGTCGTACATGGAGATGCTACGCCAGGTCGGCTTCTTGGGCGCGGCCCTCGCCTCGGTCCTGGTCATCTACGAAGTGGGCAACCAGTACTACACCCTGAGCGGCAAGATCCTCCCTGAGGACTGGTTCAAGACGAGCGTGATGGCCGGTCTGGCGGTGGGCGCAGTGTACGGGGTGATGGTGCGCGGCCTCGGCAAGCCGTTGTTCTTCCTGATGTGTCTCCTGATGATTCCGGTCGCGACCGCAGAACTCGGGACCGATGGCTTCATCAAGGAGTTGATGACTCCCGTACTTGAGAACGACTGGAACATCAACCCCGCTTTCGCTTTGGTCTTCTCTGCCGCCATCATGCTCATCCTGCGTGTGTACGCGGGAAGCGTCCTGAAGTTCTTCAGCCCACCCGGCCTTCTCTGCCTGAGCGGTGTCTTCTCCGCCATCGGGCTCTACTGGCTATCAAGCGCGGCTGGCACGGCGATTTTCATCGCCTTCGTACTCTACGCCCTGGGGCAGACCTACTACTGGCCCTGTGTGCTGGGCTTCGTCTCGGAACGCTACCCCAAGGGGGGTGCGCTGACCCTCAATACCGTCTCCGCCATCGGCTTGCTGTCGGCCGGGATCGTCGGCGGCCCCATCCTGGGCGTCGCCTTCGATCGCTCGATCCACGACAATACCGTTGCGGAGCAACCGGCCCTCGCCGAAGAGGCCACGGCGCCCGGCAGCCTCTTCTGGATGGAGCACGAGAAGATCGACCCGGAGAAGGCCAACGCGTACTTCGCCGCGCTCCCAGCTGCGGAACAGGGTCCGGCCCAGGAGGCCTACGATACGAGCAAGGGTTCCGCTGGTCGCGACGTGCTCAAGTACGCCGTCCGCTTCCCCCTGATCCTGCTCGTGGTCTTTGGCCTCATTGCCCTCTACTTCCGTTCGAAGGGCGGCTACAAACCCGTCGAGCTGACCGAGGAAGGCGGCACCTGACCTCCCCCTGAGTGACGCGGGGCGTCACCTCAACTTGTAGTTGTCGGTCACGACAATGAAGATCGCAGCCCGCATCCAACCCATGCGGGCTGCTTCAATGTCGGTCGTTTTGAAGGGAATGCCCACCGCCACAGGGGCACGCCCGTAGGATCGGCACGATGCCCAAGGAGCCCCGCACACCCCGCGTCTGCGCCTACGTCTACCCGGGCTGGCACCCGATCCCCGAGCGGGATGTGTCCTTCCACCCGGGATTCACCGAGTGGGAGTTGGTGCAAGGCTGCAGGCCGCGTTTCGAGGGACACTCTCAGCCGCGCCTGCCCCTGTGGGGCACCTACGATGACCGCGACCCCGCAGAGGTCGAGCGGCGGGTTCGACTGGCGCTGGACCACGGCGTCGACGCCTTCGTGCACGGGTTCTTCTGGTGCCGGGGCAAACGCGTCTTCGAGGACGCCCTGGACCTGGGCTTCCTGGCCAGCCCCAGCGGTTCCCGAGCGCCCTTCGCTCTGATGTGGGCCAACCGCATGCCGCGCAGAGTTCTGCCCGTACGGCGCAAGGACCTGCCGGTCATTGACGAGACGCGGCGCGTCCCCAGCGACGTCGAGGACTTTGGCGCACTGATCGCCCACCTGGCTGAGCATTACTTCTCGCGATCCAACTACATGCTTCACGAAGGCCGCGCCTACTTCTCGATTTTTGATTCCACCTTCTTCCTGCGCGAAATGGGGCTCGACAACGCCCAAGAGGCCATCTCCAAGGCGCGCGCATGGCTATCCGGAAACGGCTACCCCGACCTGCACCTCGCTGCGATTGATCCGTCCGAGGAGGTGATCGGGCACGTGCGCGAGGTCGGGTTCGACAGCGTGACGCACTACGTCCTGCTGCCCGAGTGGAAGGGGCCGTCCTTGCAGGACTACGGTGAGTGCACCGCCCGCCGTGCCGAGCAATGGCCGGCATTCGGCGAACGCTCAGGTCTGCCCTACATGCCCTCGGTGGCCCCCGGTTGGGACGCATCCCCGCGCGCAGCGGACTTCGGCCAGGAGATCCCGGGCAAATACCCTTGGTCCCCGGTCGTTACCGGCGAAAATCCAGAGCTGTTCCAGCACGCCCTAGAGCAGGCCCTCGCTTTCGAGCAACAGGCTGATTCTGGCTTGGTTTTCGTGGCATCCCTGAATGAGTGGGCTGAGGGCCACTACCTGGAACCCGATGAGCGATTCGGAATGGGTTGGATGGAGGCTGTGCGGAACGCACGGGAATCGCGCTAGGCTGGAGGTCTCAATCCCATGCCCGTTCCCCGACCTACCCCCCCGGATCTGGCTGCCGCCATCACCCAGGCCCTGCAGCGTGCGCGCGACGGCGAGGGCTTCAAGCAGGTCCTTGAGAAGCTGCTCCTTGAGCTGACCAATGAGAGCGCAGACGCCTTTGCTCTCTTGTTGGACGCCGGACGCGGCGCCTTCGCCCCTCTGCTCGAAGCCAGCGGCGGACGGGCCCTGTTCATCGGCGATGCCTGCTCCGGCACCCCCGCCGCCCTCGGGCACCTGGGATTCAAGGTGCTGCGCGTGGATACCTGCGCACTCCGGCTGTCCTTCGCCAATTTGCGTGACGCGTCCTTGGACCACCCGGGTCAGAGCCTCCTGGCAGGTACCGACCCTCGGCTGCCCTTCGCCGATGACAGCTTCGATCTCGTCGTGCAAGAAGAGGGCCTCCCCCACCCCACGCTGGGCTGGGGACACGGCGTGGAGGAGCTATGGCGTGTTTGCCAAGGCGAACTGTGGGTCAGCGCGAACAATCGGCTGGCGTACAAGCGCTCCACGGGCATGCGCGGCCAACACGAAAAAGCCGGCGCCCTCGGCTGGATGAATGCGGCCCTGTTCCCCCGATCCGGTGAGCGCACCTGGGCCGGAACGCGCTCTGCCCTGCAGACGGATGGAGTGGCCCTGCGCTCCTATGCGCTCTACCCCCACTCACGGGACTTCAGCCACGTGGTGGCCCTCGACGCTGAGCTGCCCCGACTGACGATAGGCCCCATGGAGCGCAAGAACCGCCTCAAGACCCTGGCGGCCAGAGCGGGCCTGTTTCCCTGGCTGACGCCCTCCTTCGCCATCCACGGATCCCGCGGGGAGGCCGGCACCCAGCGTCTGGATCGTATCCTGGCCGCCATCGCCGAGCGTCTCGATGAACCCACCCCGCAGGTGGAGCACGTCGTCTCGACCCGCAGCAACAACTGCTTGGTGCAGACCCGCCCCCACGGCGCCGAGCCACATGCTCTCTCTGACCTCGAAGGCGCGCCGCCCGGATACTGGATCCTGCACATTCCCACGAATCCGTCCACCGAGCGAATGCTGCGCAACGATGCAGACTTCTTGCGGCACATCCGCACGGAACACCCCAAGCTGCCGATTCCCGAGCCCCTGATAGCCGAACGCATCGAAGGTCTGTTCTTGCACTGTGAACGCAGGCTCAGCGGGCTAGCGGCACCGCAGCTGACGGGCGGGGCCTCCGTTGAGAAGAACCTCTTGATGGACGTGGCTCTGGATTTCTCCGAGTTAGTAGTGGAGCCCGATGCGCTGATGGATGAAGCACGCTTCGCAGAACTCGTCAGCCCGCGATTTCAATTGGCCCGCAGCTTGTGCGGCCACGATGGGACGGCAGACGCGTTGCAGGCCATGCACGAAGATGCTCGCGCCAGTCTCGTCGGCCAACGCGTTCCACTGGTCCTCTACCACGCGGACCTGCGTCCCAAACACCTGCAGGTTCGATCCAACGGGAAGGTGGTGGCCTACTTCGATTGGGGCGCGAGCGAACGCTGTTTCCTGCCCTACCTGGATCTCTTGCACCTGATCGTGCATCTCTCCAAGGGGCACAGCTGGAACGCTGCGGAGGCGTGCGCGAGGGTCCGGGCTGGTAACTGGCTCCCCCATGAACGAGCCGCTTTGGATCTGTACTCTGAGCGCCTTGGGCTGAAGGGCGAAGTCCGAGCGTGCCTTGAGCGAACGCTGCCGGGGTTCATGGCCGGCATGAGCGAACGCAATTGGGACTACAGCCGTCCTCAGTGGGTCCGACGGCAGTTTGGGCTGGCATAGGCCCCCCCAACCACGATTCTGTGCCCACTTTGCCCCTCGATTCAGGCTATTGTTTGAAGCGTTGCTAGTGCCAATCCTGACCTATCCCGCTCTCTTTATCGGCCGCCGCCACCCGTCATGATCCTGACAGTCATTCTGCCGCTCCTGCTCGCCTTGACGCTGCTCTTCATGGGGCGTGCCTTCTGGGCTTGGTGTGTCCCGCTAGCCTACGTGCTCTGGAACTGGCAGCGAGGACCGGAAGATCCGTCCATCCTCTTCTGGGTGATCACCAGCATCGCCGCCGTATTCGTCGTCATTGCCGGCTTCCCACCCGTGCGTCGCTTGCTGGTCACAAAGCACCTGCTCAAGCTGATGAAGCCCATGTTCCCCGTCATGAGCGAGACGGAGCGCACAGCTCTCGAAGCAGGAACGGTTTGGTGGGATGCGGATCTGTTCACGGGTCGGCCGGACTGGAAGAAGCTCCTCGCCTTTCAAGGCCCCGGATTGAGCGCACGCGAACAGGCCTTCCTGGACAACGAAGTCGAACACCTCTGCAGGCTTGTGGACGGTGGGCAGGTGGACGCGGAAGGTGACCTGAGTGCAGAAGCATGGGAGTACCTGAAGGCCAAGGGCTTCATGGGCATCATCATTCCCGAGGAATACGGAGGGCTTGGATTCTCGGCCGAAGCTAACTCTGCCATCGTGACCAAGGTCTCGAGCCACAACATCACCCTTGCCGTCACGGTCATGGTCCCCAACTCTCTGGGCCCCGCCGAGTTGCTCGCCCACTATGGCACGGAAGCACAAAAAGACCACTACCTGCCGCGTCTCGCCAAGGGCCTGGAGGTTCCGGCGTTCGCCCTGACTGAATCCGGCGCAGGCTCGGATGCGGGCGCGATGACCAGCTCTGGGGTGGTCTGCCACGACACGTGGATGGGCAAGGAAACCCTGGGTATCCGGCTCAACTGGAACAAGCGCTACATCACGCTCGCTCCCATCTCGACCCTTCTCGGACTGGCGTTCAAGCTGAAAGACCCCGAGCACCTATTGGGTGACGAGACCGAACGGGGCATCACATGTGCCTTGGTGGACACGGCTCTGCCCGGCGTCCACGTTGGCGATCGACACGACCCCCTGGGCGTCAAGTTCCTCAACGGCCCCACCCAGGGAGAGGACGTGTTCGTGCCCCTGAATGCCATCATTGGCGGCAAGGCCATGGCGGGACAGGGCTGGCGTATGTTGATGGATTGCCTCTCCGCGGGCCGCTCCATCTCCCTCCCGGGCCTGGCTGCGGCCGGGGCCATGGGTACGACCCGTGCAGTGAGCGCCTACACCCTATTGCGCGAGCAGTTCGGCATGCCCATCAGCAAGTTCGAGGGTATTGAAGAGCCCTTGGCGCGCATCTTTGGCAACACGTACTGGATGGATGGGGCCCGTCGCCTGACCGCAGCTTCGGTAGCGGCCGGCCAGAAGCCCTCCGTGCTGTCCGCCATCGTCAAGGCCTACATGACCGAGGGCATGCGGGACGTAGTCAACGACGGCATGGACATACAGGGCGGCGCTGGAATTTCGCGCGGCCCGCGCAACGTTCTTGCAGCCGCTTACCAGGGCATACCAATCGGAATCACCGTCGAGGGCGCCAACATCCTGACGCGCACCATGATCATTTTTGGTCAAGGTGCCATCCGTTGCCACCCCCACGCCTTCACCGAAATGGAAGCTGCGCGCACCAATGACCTGAAGGCTTTTGACGGTGCTCTCTTCAAGCACGTGGGACTCATCACCACCAACATGACCCGCTCGATCCTCATGGGTCTGACCGGGAATCTGCTGGCTCCCTCGCCGCGCCCCGGACCGGCAGCCAAGCACTTCTCGCGCATGACGCGTCTGGCGGCGGGCTTTGAGTTCACCGCCGAGCTGGCCATGGGCTCCTTGGGTGGCACACTCAAGCGCAAGGAGATGATCACCGGACGGCTGGCGGATGCCCTGGCCTGGCTGTATCTCGGCTCGGCAACGCTCAAGCGCTTCCAGGACGAGGGTGCGCGTTCAAGTGACGCGCCGCTCATGTCCTGGGCCATGGAGACCGCCGAGCAGAACATCCAAGACGCTCTCAGTGGCGTGCTGGACAACTTGCCCAACCGCCTTCTCGGTCGAATTGGGCGGGTCGTTGTCCTGCCGCTTGGTCGGACACTGCGCGGCCCAAGCGATCGGCGCTGCAGTGAAGTGGCCCGCGCAGTCATCTCCGATGCGGACCTTCGCACGCGCATGACACGAGGCATCTACCTACCCCCGCGTGACGAGCCCGGCCTGGGCTCCCTGGACCGCGGCTACGATCTCCTGCAGGCCACGGCGACCCTGCGGGGCAAGATCAAGGCGGCCCAACGGGCGGGCGAGCTGCCCCGCTCGAAGGACGGACTGCTCGAGCTGGCCGTGGAGAAGGGCATCCTCTCAGCAGAGGAGCGCGGCCAGGTTCAGGACGCGTTCGACGCCCAGCTGGACCTGATCCAGGTCGACGCATTCGATGCGGCCGCTTATCTGGCGCGCTGCAGCGCCTAGAGCCAAGTAGAAGAACCTAGGGATCGGCGCCACGCAATGCGTCCTGCCCGTCCCGAAGTGAGACCCCCGGGGGGCACCGCAGGGGCCCTGAGAGGGGGTTTGGGGGGACGTCACGCGCGGCCACAAGGCTAGAGGCTGTGGGGCCAGGATTGGGTCAAGAGGGCCGGACTAGGAGGTCGATTCAGGAGAGGGAAAACCCGACCCATGCCTGACCGTCCTCTCACCCTGACCCTCCTCGCGGGAGGACTCGCCCTCGCCGTCCTCTGGACGCACCACGAGCAGAGCGAAGCCGTCCACTCGCACGTGGCTCGCGTTGAGAGCGATACCGTTCGCCGGGAGGCCATGCAGATGAGCACGGCTCTGCAGGGTGAAGTGGGACAACTCACCTCTCTCGCCCAGTCCCTGAAGATGCGGGGAGGGCCTTTCTCAGAGCGCCCTGAAAACGTGGACGCATTGTGGGTCGTCAGCTTCTCCGAGCGAGGCACACCGGAGGTACACGTTCAGCGCGGTAATCTTGAGATGCCCGCAGATCTGCCCGTCGTAGACGGGGCCAAGCTGGCAGGGCTGTGGCGAACGCCGTCGGGGGATCCTCTCCTGCTCAGCCTCCTGTCCTTGGACCTGGCTGACACGGGCGGACAACCGAGAAGTTTGATGCTGGCCCGTCTGCTCGGCTCTGAATGGGCCACGGCCTTCGCCCGCAACACGGGCCTGGATTGCAGGCTCTGGGATCTCGGCACCCGGACCATTCTCCCCCCGGACGCCGACCAGACCCTGCCCTTGCTATCTCACGAATCGCACATCGTGCGGCGCGACAAGTCAGGAACATTGGTGGCCTACCAAGCCTTTGGAGACGTGGCAGGCCGACCGCAACTTCTGCTATCAGCCCGCAGCACAATGAGCCTGGAGAAGCTCGCCCAGCCAGTACTAGACCGTTCCCTGTACTGGTCGATAGGTCTGGGCTCCCTGGCGTGGGCGTTGTGTGCCTTCCTGCTTTCGCGAAGAGAGTACGGCTTCGGAACCCAAACCTCTTCCCCGCAGACCTCCGACTCGCGCGAGCTCGGTGGTGTGCTGCACAACATGGGAAACGTGCTGAACAGCGTGAATATCTCTGCATCCGTGGTCTCCAAGCAGATCGATGATCTGAGCCTGGGAGATCTGAGTGGGATCGCCGAAGCCCTGGAAGGACACAAGGACGACCTGGCGGCGTTCGTCGCACAGGACACACGCGGGCAACACCTACGCCCGCTCCTGAACGCCCTCTCCATCCAGTTGGGTGACGAGCGGCGCGGCCTGGCGGTAGAGGTCCAGATCCTGAGCGAGGGTATCGAACACATCTGCGATCTCATCCGTTGCCAGCAGGGGCGCGCGGATCTGATCGACCGTGCTGAGGAAGTGCGGTTGGGTGACCGGCTGGAGGAGGCGCTGCGAATCACGAACCACGGACTGGGTACCGATGCGAGCCTCGAGGTGGTACGTGAGTTCGATGAAGCCGACAGCATTGAGACGGACAAGAACAACCTGATTGAGATCCTGGTCAACCTCGTTCAGAACGCCCGCCAGTCCATGACCTCAAGCCCCTCGAATGTGAACCGCCTGACCCTGCGGGTACACCGCACCAGTCCGGCACGGGTCCTGATCGAGGTTGAAGACACGGGCGTAGGCATCACCCCCGATTGCATGGGCAAGGTGTTCGATCTTGGATTCACGACCAAGGAAGACGGGCACGGCTACGGGCTGCATACGGCCGCCATCGCGGCCCGGGAAATGGGCGGAGCCCTTTGGGCGAGCAGTGCGGGAGAAGGGCTGGGTGCGACGTTCACCCTGGAGCTGCCCACCAGCCCTGCCGTGTCCCAGATCGCGCGCCGGGAGGACGTGGCATGAGCGGGCGATTTGAATCCAATCCGGCTCACGAGTCCAACCGACGGATCCTGATCATCGATGACTCGCCCGCGATTCATGGAGATGTTGTGAAGCTCCTGACCCCAGCGCGCAGCGAACTTGGCCCCTCTCGGGACCTCGCCGTGGCGCGCGCCGGTTTTTTCGGCGGCGAAGAGGCCCCCACCAAGGACTATGGAGCCTTCGAGTTGAGCTCGGCCTACAGTGGCGAGGAAGGCCTGACAATGGTCACCCAGGCCTGCCACGATGAGGAGCCCTTCGCCCTGGCCTTCGTGGACAACCGTATGCGCGATGGCTGGGACGGCGTGGAGACCGTACGCCGACTATGGGAGGTCGACGCGCACCTGCAAGTGGTCATCTGCACCGCCTACTCCGACTACAGTTGGGATCAGACGGTTGCCGCTTTGGGGTGCACGGACCGCCTGCTGATCCTGAAGAAGCCCTTCGATCCGGTGGAGATCCGGCAGATGGCCTCTGCTCTTACGGAAAAGTGGAACGCATCACGCCGGGAGCAGCACCTGATCGCGCACCTGGAGCGCGCGCAGGTCGAGCAGAGCGCCTATGCCTCGTCACTGGAGACCATGAACCTGGCGCTGACCAAGGCCCAGGCCGCGGCCGAGCAGGCTTCCAAGTCCAGAGCCCGCTTCCTCGTCCAGTTGGCGGACCAGATGGGCACGGACCTGAGCCAGCTTCTGGATACGGTCCTGCTCGACGAGAAGGGCGTCGACCTCAGCACTGTCATCTCCTCCAGCAGCAAGATCATGGAGACTCTCACGCGCGTCATGGATCTGCACCAGCTGGAGGCAGGCGAATGGGGTCTGCGGACCACGTCCGTCGGAATCGGGGATCTGCTGCTCCGCGCCATCCAGCCCTACCGTGCGCTCGCGGAAGAGAAGGGCATCGTCCTGAAGGTGGACCTGGGGAATCACGGCGAAACCCATATCCAATGTGACGCCAACCGCTTGGGGCAGGTGCTCACACACCTCGTCGAAAACGCGGTGCGTCACACAGCCGAGGGAACGGTCACCCTGCGCGCCTCCCTTCTGCCCACGAGCGATTGGAATCGCACGCGCCTGGTGCTGAGCGTTGAAGACACAGGCCAAGGACTTGCCGACGAGCTAGAGGGCCGTCCCTTTGAGCCGTTCATCGCCCACGAGGGTGGTGTGGGCCTGGGCCTCGCCATCGTGCGCGGTCTGGCCCGTCTGATGTCCGCCAGCGTGACCCACGAGACCCGTGAGGGGGGCGGCACGGCGTTCCGGTTCAGCATGGAGGCCGCGCTTGAAGACCCGGCGCGCACCGCTACAGACGGAAGGTGAACCGGGCCGGGCCGCACGCTAGGCTGCGGCCATGTGGACATCCATCGCACTTGGTTTGATCGCGCAAGATTCGGAGGACGGTGAGTTCTTCAAGGAGTTGGGCGTCGAGGAGTCCCTGGCTGCACAAGGGTCTGGGACACAGGCCGAAGAGGGCCTCGTCGCGCACTACCTGGACTTGTTGCAGGCCAACGTCATCGAGTGGGGCGCGAATCTGCTGATTGCCCTGCTGATCTTCTTGATCGGCAAGCGAATCGTCGCAGCCGCAGCGCAGGGCCTGCGCACCCTCATGGCGCGCGCCAAGCTGGATGCCATCCTGGTCAACTTCCTGGGGTCGATCGCCCACGGGCTGATGATGCTCTTTGTGGTGGTTGCCGCCGTACGACAGCTGGGCATCGACACCTCGTCCATGGTGGCCTTGATCGGCGCGGCGGGTTTGGCGCTGGGATTTGCCCTACAGGACTCGCTCGGCAACTTCGCATCGGGTGTGCTTTTGATTCTCTTCCGGCCCTTCACGACAGGGAATTACGTGGAGGCCGGCGGCGTCGCCGGAACGGTTGAGAAAATCACTATCTTCACAACGGTCATGCGCACGGGCGACAACCGCGAGATCATTGTGCCCAACAGCGCAATCTTCGGCGGCACGATCACCAACTACTCGACGCGTGCCACACGTCGCATCGACATGGTGTTCGGAATCGGATACGGAGATGACCTGCAGTTGGCCAAGACGACCCTGATGGAGATCCTGAACGCAGACGACCGGGTGCTGAAAGACCCGGAGCCCAGCGTGGCCGTGGCCGAACTGGCCGACAGTAGCGTCAACCTGAAGGTACGCCCCTGGGTGAAGACGGACGACTACTGGAGCGCGCTCTCGGACATCACCGAGAAGGTGAAACTCACCTTCGACGAAAAGGGCATCTCCATCCCCTACCCAACCCAGGACGTGAACGTCCAGCAGCCATGACGCCCACACTTGCCCCTGTTCTTGACTGCGGGGGTAGAATCAGCGCCTTCCCTGGTTTCGGGGTTAGAGCCGCAGTTGCGTGCATTTCCTCGGACCACGTCACTAACAACAAGGACAA